>VYLQ01000009.1_pt1 | contig 283535 bp, 229 predicted proteins | sample 5115351 | NCBI WGS metagenome assembly VYLQ01 (sample SAMN12291776, study PRJNA351875) | freshwater metagenome | isolation source: freshwater lake | place: USA: Michigan, Lansing Lake | collected 2013-08-14 | reverse complement strand
TTGGTACGCTAACCACCACTGATCCTGACAATGGCAATACATTCACTTACAGCCTGGCATCGGGTACTGGCAGCACGGACAATGCTTCTTTCAGCATCAGCGGCAATAGCTTGAAAATAACCAACAGCCCCGATTTTGAAACCAAGAGCAGCTACTCGGTGCGGATTAGAACAACCGACCAGGACAATTTGACTTTTGAGAAGTCGTTTACCATTTCCATCAACAATGTGAACGAAGCCCCCACCAATCTGGCAATTTCTGCAAACTCCATCAATGAAAATGTAGCGGCCAATAGTACCGTGGGCACACTAAGCAGTACCGACCCTGATGCGGCTAATACCTTTACCTACGCACTGGCTGCCGGAACGGGAGATACTGACAATTCTGCCTTCACCATTGACGACAAGAAGTTGAACATTAAAGCCATCCCCGATTTTGAAACCAAAAGCAGCTACTCGGTGCGGATTAGAACAACCGACCAGGCTGGGTTGTTTTTTGAGCAACAATTTACCATCAGCATCCTAAATGTGAACGAAGGCGAAGACCCCAACGCATTTATTACTACCTGGAAACCAGTTGAAGGGAAGTTTACCATACCCACCGCTACCGGAAGTACCTACAGCTATACAGTAAAGGTGATAGACAATACCACCAACAGTACCGTGCATACTTCTACTAATAACACGGGCAATGTAACCATTACCGGGCTAGACAATGCCAAAATATACACCGTAGAGATAACCGGCACCTTCCCTAGAATATATTTTTCGGGTGCACGAAATCTAGGCCCGCAAATTCTTACGGTAAAACAATGGGGAAAAATTGTCTGGGCAAACATGAAAGGCGCATTTGAAGGTTGCTCTAGTCTAACCATCCCTGCAAGCGATGCACCAGATTTGAGCCAGGTTACCGATATGAGCTATATGTTTGGTTCTGCTTTTGCTTTTAACCAGCCTATTGGGCATTGGGATGTGAGCAACGTTACCAATATGAATAATATGTTTGGTTCTGCTTATGCTTTTAACCAGCCTATCGGGAATTGGAATGTGAGCAATGTTACCGACATGAGTTATATGTTTTATCTTACTACAGCGTTTAATCAGCCTATCGGGAGCTGGAATGTGAGCAAGGTTACCAAAATGAGTTATATGTTTTTTTATGCTACAGCGTTTAATCAGTCATTGGCTAACTGGGTTATTCCTAACAATGCTAACTTAAGTTTTATGCTAGCTAATAGCGATATTAATGTGGCCAATTACGATGCTACTTTAATAGGTTGGAGCAATTTAACCGGACCAGGGCGGTCTTTGGGGGCTGGAGGCTTAAAGTATTGCAACGGTGAGGCTGCACGCAATACCTTGATTAGTAAAGGCTGGATTATTTCAGGAGATGTTAAGGATTGTTCCGTCAATAAATCAGTCCAATCTATCACTTTCTCTGCTCTTTCGGCCAAAACATTTGGCGATGCTAAGTTTGCGTTGGGTGCAACGGCAACTTCTGGCCTGCTGGTGGGATATACCGCTACACCAGCCGGTATTTTAACCTTTGAGACTGACCTTGAGACTGGCATAAACATGGCCACCATTGTGGGCGCAGGCACCGTAACCATTACCGCCAAACAGCCCGGCAACCAAAACTACAATGCAGCACCTGATGTAACTCAAACACTAACGGTGAACAAGGCCGCGCAGACCATTGCATTCAACGCCATCACTGCATCAATTGAAGTAGGTGGCGCTGCTTTTGCTTTAGGTGCAACGGCTACATCCTCCTTGGCTGTAAGTTATACAGCTACACCCCCCGGCAGAATTACCATTGACGCCAATGGCAATGCTACCCCGGTGGGAGGAGGGAACGTAGAAATCACCGCCAGCCAAGCCGGTAATAACAATTACAATGCAGCAACATCGGTTAAACAAACTGTGTGTATTGCACCGGTAGCACCTGTCGTTATCACTCAAACGCAGGGCGGTTCTGCTGTGCTTACCACTGCAAATGCCCAAGTCTTGAGTTGGTTTAAGGATGGCACAGTTAACTCCATAGCCACCGGTAGCGTCTTTAATCCATCAAGCCAACCAACGGCTCTCGGTGTTTACTATGCCAAAGTAGATGCAGGCAATGGATGCGTGAGCAAGCCATCTAATAAATTTAAGGTAGATATTGTCACTGGTCTTGAAGACCTATCTCAAGTAGCCAGTATTTGGCCTAACCCAACATCGGATTATCTATATGTCGATAATGTAAGTGCTGAGGCTACCGGAAAAGTGGTGCAACAGAATGGCTCCGAGCAAGAATTGCCCAGACAATACGTGAATAACCGATTGCAATTAGACGTTCGTGCATTAGCTTCCGGCATCTACGTACTTACCATTTTGGATGGCAACAATAGCAAAGCTATCCGTTTCATAAAAAACTAATAAACAACCCAATTAAAATAATTGAAAAATGAAAATCACAAGAATAATTACTCTTGCCTGTATATCGGCTACTTTATTTGGCCTGCTCTTGATCAGTAGCTGTGCCTCTGAAGAAGAAGAATTACCAATAACTCTGAAAGACAAAATACAAGGCAAATCATACGGTTTAGGCTCAGTTACAAAAGGCGGAACTAACGTTACGTCTGAGTTTACAGGGTTTAAGATTACTTTTTCTCCGACCGGTACTGGTGCGTCGATTGTTAGTGGTGGCGGAAATAGCGCAAATTGTCAGGTTAGTGCAGTTGTAGCTGGAAAAGAGATTGGGTTGATCGGAGCCACTTGTTTCCAGACCTCAGTTCTTAATAATGTAAGTACAAATGGGGATGGTAGTACCCTTAAATTTGATTGCACTTTACCATCTTCTTCCATTGTTATCACTCCCGGTGGAAGAACTTCTGGCGTTAGTAATTATACCTTTGATCTTGTTCAGCAATAAACTTGCTTTGATTGATAACTAACACGAAAATCGGCAGGCTTTACGGTCTGCCTTTTTTTATTGATGAATTTATTTCCGTCAGTCCTCTCACAACCAAAACTTAACGGGCAGGTAGTGGATTTTCAAAATTACCACGATATCCCCGCAGTTTGTAAAAGAATGCGTAGCGCATGGGCTTTCCGGCTCGGGTGATGGCCACCGTATCCATAGGTTCAATAGCTTCAAAATAATTTTCGAAAAGCACGTTGGGATCTCTGTAAAAATTACTGAGTGCTACGTGGTAATAATCGTTGCCTTTCTCCATCCCTCCGCGCTTGCCATTCAGCCACGCATACATGTGAATATCATCGAGTGTGCCAATGGCAAATACTTTTCGATGGTTGGACTGGCCTACGTAAAAATCAAGATGGGCAGCCGGAAACATGCGGTACGTGATGATTTCGGACTGAGGCATCATGGTGCCGTCCGCTTCTGCGCGGGCCGCTACTTTCATAAACGCTTCATTTACCTGGTGCCATCCATACATGTCTTGAGTGAAGTCATCTTCTCCAAACGTTCGCATCTCTCCTTTTTTTCCAAGTTGCAGCGGTGAATAGTTGATGAGCCAGCAAGCTACGATCAACAACACACCCAAAAACACCGGGCCTGCTTTCATCCAATACCATGCCTTGGATTGATTTTCATCTGATGCCCAATAGGCAGCAGCAAGAACTATCAACGACACAAAAGCCGGTGCTGACCAATGTGGCAAGGTGGAACGAAAGAGCGAGAAGGAAGTAAATACAACCCACAACGGCGCTGCTTGTAGCAGCAATACTTTGGCATACGAAGGCTGAATAAAACGTTTCTTCCTCCAGAGTGCAATCAAAGCGATAACGATCAGCACATACACGATCGGACTGTTGTAGGCAAATTGCCCTAAAACTTCTGTTAAAAAATAGTCGGGACGCAACTCCCACGCCGGTGTTACACGACCGGAATGATAATTGAAGCTGATGAAATTATTTTGAATGTTCCAGATGAGAATGGGCAACAACAAGATGGCTGAAATAATGCCAGAGATATAAAATGAAATTTCTTTGAGCCAGGCACGATTGTACAAGAGCACGAACAGAAAAACACCGACCCATAAAAATGCGCCCTGGTATTTGGAGAGCATCGCCAAGCCGGCAAAGAGACCAAACCAAAGTATTTTCTTTCGGCTTTTGCTATCGATTGGATTTGCAGGCAGAAAGTCGAGCATGGCCTGCAATGCCAACAGCCAGAATAAAATCAGCGGCGAATCGGGAATGAATGAAAAACCCGCTATGACAAAGCAGTAGATAGAACCCGTATACAGGAAGGCTGCAAACATGCCGGTGCGCTCGTCCTTTATTTTCGCGCCGATCAAAAAGATGATCCATGTGCTGATTGCTGCCAAGCAAATGGGGCCCAGTCGAAGAAAAAAGTCATCGGTAAAAAAATGGTGAAGCGAAAAAATATCGCCCACTACCCCCACCATCAACGGATGATCAAAATGACTCCAATCGGGAAAGAGAACAAAATTCCAATAATAAACCTCATCTATGCCCAGTTCCAGCACGAGTGCCAACACACACCGGATCAAGGTGGCAAGGGCGATCAAACCAATCACCTTTTTCTTTTCATCGGATAATCGCTCAATTGCTTTTATCATGGGTTGTTCAGTGTAGATTTAAAAACGGATGTTCAAATTGTTTCTAATTATTTACGAAAGAGCCCCTTGCCCTTGCGAGATTTCTCTTTGCAAATATTTGGTTAGTCTTGCCGTTACCACCACCGGGGCTATTCCTGTGATGCACGGCCTTGCTTCGCAGCTGGTCTTGCGGTGGTTGGCAGCGCTCACACACGGAGAGCAGGGAAGCCCCAGGTAAAATGGCTCTGCGTTGCCACCGATGGGCAAATACAGTGCAGGTGTTTCCGGCCCAAATAAGACAAATACCTTCAGCGGCGTAGTTGCCGCAAAATGGGCAGGCCCCGAATCGTTGGTAAGCATGAACGTGCTAATCTGATACAACGGAACCAGCTCTTCAAATTGAAAGACGCCGGCAGAGTTGACACACCGATCGTGGGCAATGCTATCGTTCACTTTTTGCACATAGTCACGTTCGGCGGGCGAACCGGTGAGTATGATTAACGTATTTGGAAATTCGTTCAATATACTTCTTCCGACGGCGGCAAAGTTTTCTTGCGGCCACCGGCGTTGCGGAAGTAAATCAGATGCATTCACGTTCAGTAAAACAAGCAATTCACGATGCCATGCAGGGTAGAGTGATTTTATTTTTTGCCGCACGGTAGCTTGTGCCGATTCGTCAACCGCTGCTTGCTCAAGTTTCAGGCTTTCGAATGGCACTGCTTGCGTGGGGTACTCATTTTCATACAGCCCCATCGCTTTGTTGATGAGTGACACAAAATTTACAGCGATGTGTACGTGGGGATTGTATCGCACCTTTTGGTTGATACAATTGCCCCGGTAAAGTCCTTCGTCGTGCAGGTTGGTGAATCCAACTCGTGCCTGTGCGCCACTAAAGACACTAAGCAGGGCCGTAAACCGCGAAAACAACTCCAGATCAATTACGGTAGTTATCTTTTTTTTACGGCACCATACGATGAAGCGAATTACTTCGCCCGTAAGTTGAAAGAGGTTATCGGATTTCATTTTGAAGATGTTCTCCGATGGAACTGTATTCAACAAAACAAGGCTCTTGTAATTTTTAGCAAAAATGGCAAAGAAGATTTCGGCATTGGCTTCGCTTCGCAGTTTGCGCATAGCAGGGTCGACGATGATGGCACTGCCCATTTCAGATAGCTCAATGAAGAGCGTGCGGCGGGTATCGGATTTTGGTTGACGGCCCCGAACTAAATCTAAGAGCCATACAAAAGGAACTACTAAAAAACAGAGAAGGACACCTACATTCTGATCAATCCTCCGCATTGTGTCTACGGTCATCTTTCGTTTTTTTTTTGTTTTCTAATTTGGGTAGTGATTCAGGGATCATTCCCAACGTCTGCTGAGTCAAAAAAGTTGCTGTAAACAGCACTATTTTGAAGGACGTTTTCGGTAGGCAATTATTGCATGGTTACATTCACTCCCGCAGAATAAAATTCTTTTTTTAACAAGGCACATATCTTATATCGCTCATCGTGGGTATCTTGATACACCTGATCGAGCAGCTGATACACATTTTCTACTCCTATTTTATGGCACCACTCAAAGGGACCATATGGATAATTGGTGCCTAATTTCATGGCCAGATCAATGTCTTTGCGGGAGGCAGTACCTTCTTGCACGGTATAATATGCTTCGTTGATGATCATGCAGATAATGCGTGGTGTCACCAACCCTACCCGGTCGTCTACTACCGCAAAATCCGTATGGAGTAGCCCACAGATTTTTTGCAAATCCGATGCGTGGTCGGGCGATAGCAGACTCACCTCCAGCACCTCGCGATTCAAAAAAGAGGGTAAGCCACAAAAGCCGAAGACGGCAGGCAATTGCGGGCAATCTTTCTTGATGGCCGATAACGTGGTGAATGTTGTATTCAAAAAAATAGGTGTTAGAACTTGGGTGTATGCTGACAGCGATTCCTCATGCACTGAAAAATCGAAGATAACATCGGCCTTGTCCCACGGAAGTGGCTGGGCAGCAAGTTGGTAGTGATGTGTGCTGCCAAATTTTTCCTGACACTCTGCCGCATTTCGTTCACTACCAACCACTAAAATATTCATAAGCAAAACAGAAGTTTTTCGGATATTTGAAATCAAAACTAACAAACCTACCGCGATGGCCAAAGAAGTAATTTATTCAGCGCAAGCACCGGAGCCTATTGGGCCTTACAGTCAAGCAATAAAAGTGGGCAATATGCTTTTTCTATCGGGGCAAGTTGCCATTGACCGCTCTACCGGACAACTGGTGACTGGCAATATTACAGACGAAACTGCACAGGTGATGAAGAACCTGAGTGAAGTGTTGCAGGCTGCGGGCATGAACTTTAGCCATGTAGTGAAGAGCACGATCTTTTTGAAAGACATGAATCAGTTTTCGCTGGTGAATGAAGTGTATGGCAAAAGCTTTAGTTCACAACCTCCCGCACGTGAAACAGTAGAAGTAAGTCGCTTACCGAAAGATGTGAATGTAGAAATCTCGTGCATCGCTGTGAAAGATTGATGTATGTGAAGTGACGATGCGCTACTTCTGTGCGCGGGCAAAGGATTGAAGCGGAAAACCCGAAGTGAGTTGGCAAGCGCGTGGACGGATTTGTAGCAAAAAGCCTGGTGGCGCGCCTCGCGCCATGCCCCAAAAAAAAATACATTTCCTATCGTAAATAATCAGGGTTTTGAGGTACCGCATTGGGTGCATCTTCTCCTGCTTTGCATCAATTTTTGGCTTAACCGTAATTATGCAATAGAAATTCTCTTGCATAATTTGACGAATGAATCCTGACTACATTGTCAGGATTCATTGTCAAGGTTAACCCTGACAATCTGAAAGATTCGTCAGATAATTGACTCAACTTTTTATTCCTAATGCCTATATTATGGGTTAACTTTGACGCTCACTTTTTTTAAATGGATAACGTACGAGTTCGATTTGCACCAAGCCCAACCGGGGCATTACATATTGGTGGTGTGCGCACCGCCCTTTACAATTATTTGCTTGCCCGCAAGCATGGCGGAACCATGATTTTGCGCATTGAAGATACGGATCAAACGCGCTATGTGCCGGGCGCGGAAGAATACATTATTGAGTCGTTGGCATGGGCCGGAATTCAAATTGATGAAGGTGTTGGAAAAGGCGAACCTCATGCACCTTATCGTCAGTCGGAGCGCAAGCCGTTGTACAAGCAGTATGCGGAAAAGTTGATTGCCGATGGCAACGCGTACTATGCGTTTGATACAGAAGCCGAACTCGAAACCATGCGCGAGCGATTGAAAGCCGCGGGCGACCCGAACCAGCAATATGGCAGCCAGACACGCAGGCAAATGAACAACTCGCTTACGCTGTCGGAACAAGCAGTGAAAGAAAAACTGGATGCAGGTGTAGGCTATGTGATTCGATTGAAGGTTCCTGCGAATCAGGAAATTCGATTGACAGATTTGATTCGTGGTGAGGTGGTGGTGAACTCATCGCAGATTGACGACAAGGTGTTGATGAAGTCTGACGGCATGCCTACATATCACCTGGCGAATGTGGTCGATGATTATTTGATGAAGATATCGCATGTGATTCGTGGTGAAGAGTGGTTGCCTTCGGCTCCATTGCATGTATTGTTGTATGAATTTTTAGGCTGGAAAAATGCGATGCCTCGTTTTGCGCACTTGCCGCTTTTGCTAAAGCCGGATGGCAATGGCAAGCTCAGCAAGCGCGATGCGGACCGCATGGGCTTTCCTATTTTCCCACTTACGTGGACCGATCCGGCTACGCACGAAGTGGCGAAAGGGTATAAAGAGTCGGGTTACTTACCGGAAGCGTTGCTCAACTTTCTGGCTTTCTTAGGATGGAATCCGGGAACAGAAAAAGAGATTTTTTCATTGCCGGAATTGATCGACGAGTTTACGATTGAACGAATTGGCAAGGCGGGTGCTAAGTTTGATATTCAGAAAGCGCAATGGTACAATCAATATTATCTGCGTGCAAAAAGCAACACAGAGTTGGCGGCCTACTTGTTGGCGGATTTAAAAACTATAAACATAACGTGCGATGAAGCCAAAGCGCAGAAGATTGCGGCTTGCCTGCGTGAGCGCATTACGTTTCCGAATGACTTGTCTGTGCAGAGCAAATTTTTCTTCGAAGCACCCACTCAATTTGACGAGCAGGTGATCAGCAAGAAATGGAATGCAGAAGTAGCTGCCGTGTTAGCTGCTTATGGAAACGAACTGCAATCAGCTTCCGGATTGACGGCTGAATCTGCGAAAGCGATCTTAGATGCTACGACTGCACAACACAACATGAAGGCGGGACAAGTGTTGCAAGTATTGCGTATGGTGCTGACGGGGCAAGGTGCAGGACCCGATTTGATGATGAGTATTGAAATTATGGGTGGCGCGGAAGTAGCGCAGCGCATTGAATTTGCGATTCGCACAATAACCAAATAAAAATATGGCTTCCAAAGATAATTCTGCTGACAAGCCGAGCAAAAAGCAAGGCAAGCCGCGTGTACATAAAGAGCTGAAAGGCTTTGAGGTTTCGATTGACCAGTTTGGTGAATTGAAATCAAGCATGAATATTGAAAAGATAAACTCGTTTCTGGATAAAAACGTTGACGACAAAAAGTTGCTTGAGAAAGAAGAAAAGGAACGATTGAAAAAATTGAACAAGAAAAAGTAAGAAATATTATTATCACTTTAAATGGTCAAAAATGAAAGCTGACAAAAAGAAGTTGTATCATTTCCCAATCTTCTTGGAGCAAGATGAAGATGGAATTTACATTGTGTCATGTCCTTCATTCAAAGGATGTCACTCCTATGGAAAAACGGTAGACGAAGCAATGGCAAATATTCGGGAGGCTATTGCTGTTTGTCAAAAATGATGATCTTCCCAAAGGGTTCATTCGAAAAATTATACGAGAAGATTTAAAAATGGAATTAGAAGATTTCAATAAATTATTAAGCAAATAATCATTTATGGCACAATCACATGTAATCGACTATCAAATTAAAGGAGAGAGCATTCAAATTGTAGAAATAGAACTCGATCCGGCAGAAACCGTCATTGCCGAGGCCGGTGCAATGCTCTTCATGGAAGATGGAATTTTGTTTGAAACAAAAATGGGCGATGGTTCTAATCCACAACAAGGATTGTTTGATAAGCTACTCTCAGCAGGTAGCCGCTTGTTGACGGGGGAGTCACTTTTTATGACGCATTTTACCAATCGCGGAAGTAGGAAATCGAAAGTAGGTTTCTCTGCGCCTTATCCCGGCACAGTGATTCCGGTTGACTTAGCCAAGTGTCCCGGACAAGAATTGGTTGTGCAGAAAGATGGTTTCTTGTGCGCTGCTTATGGCACAAAACTTTCCATCGTGTTTAACCGGAAGATCGGTGCTGGTCTGGTTGGTGGTGAAGGATTTATTTTACAAAAGCTGCAAGGCGATGGGCTGGCATTCGTACATGCCGGTGGCACCGTCATAGAGCGCACACTCAACAACGAGACGTTGCGTGTTGATACAGGCTGCGTGGTAGCTTTTGAATCGCAGATTGATTTTGATGTAGAACGTACAGGCAGTTTGAAGTCGATGGTGTTTGGCGGGGAAGGAATATTTCTCGCTACGCTGCGTGGCACGGGCAAAGTGTGGTTGCAGTCGATGCCGATTCGCAAACTGATTCAGGCATTGGCGCCTTATGGTAACAACAGCGGCAAAGAAGGCAGCTCGTTGCTCGGAAGTTTATTTGAAAGTTAATATCGAATGCGTCCTTTAAAATTAGGTTTGATTCGTGAAGGCAAGGTGCCACCCGATAAGCGTGTGGCGTTTACGCCGGTGCAAACAGAAGAAATTCAACAGCGTTTTGCGCATGTACAAGTGGTTTGCCAGCCCAGCACGGTACGGTGCTTTAAAGACGAAGAGTACAACGAATATGGCATTGCTTCGCAGGAGGATTTGTCAGATTGTGATGTGCTGATGGGAATTAAAGAAGTACCCATTCCGAATTTGATTGCCGGAAAAACGTATCTCTTCTTTTCGCATACACTGAAAAAGCAACCGTACAATCGCAAGCTGCTGCAAGAGGTGTTGAAGAAGAAAATCAAACTGATCGATTACGAAACATTAAAAGATCATCAGGGAAATCGCCTCGTGGCATTTGGTCGGTATGCCGGAATTGTGGGTGCCTACAATGGCTTATGGGCGTATGGAAAACGCTACAACTTATTTCATCTGCGCAGAGCGAATGAATGCTTTGATGTGAACGATTTGAAACTTGAGTTACGGAAAGTACAATTGCCACCCATCAAGATTGTGTTGACCGGAGCCGGGCGTGTGGGCAAGGGTTCGATGGAAACACTGGACACAGCCGGAGTTCGAAAAGTGAATCCGGCCGATTTTCTTTCGCAAACATTTCACGAGCCGGTGTATACCCAGTTGAGCAGTGCTGATTATCATACCCGACTGAAGGGAGGTCATTTTAATCGCGAAGAGTTTCACACTAATCCACAAGGGTATGCTTCGCACTTTGTTGATTTTGCTAAAGTGTCTGACCTATTAATGGCCGGCGCTTTTTGGAATCCGCATGCTCCACGTTTATTTGAGGTGGACGACATGAAGTCACCCGACTTTCGAATCAAAGTAATTGCAGATATCACTTGCGATATCAATGGCTCGATTCCTAGTACCAAGAAAGCCAGCACTATTGCGGATCCGCTTTACGATTATCATGCGCTTTCCGATTCGATCCAACCAGCATTGAGTGGTGAAAATAATATTACGGTGATGGCAGTAGATAATTTACCTTGCGAATTGCCGCGTAGTGCCTCCGAAGAATTTGGTCGTGATTTGATTGACCGAATTTTGAAGCCTTTGCTGGTGGAAGATGTAGATGATATCATCGCACGTGCAACCATGGCTGAAAATGGTGACCTCACCCCTGCCTTCGAATACCTGCGCGATTACGTTAATCAAGAATAAAAAATAGCTCGCATGTTTTTATACAACGTTACCATCGGCATCGACAAAGACATTGAAATTGAATGGCTGCAATGGGTAAAACAAAACTACCTGCCTGCGATGATGGCCACCGGTTTTTTCCGCGATTGTAAACTTTACCGAGTGGTGACGCATGATGATGAAGGATCGGTGTCGTACAGCATTCAGGTGTTTGCCGAAAATATTGAGAATGTGGTAAACTATCTCAACCAACACACCGCCACAATCATCGAGGGGCACCGGTTGAAATTCAAGGACAAGCATGTGGCTTTTAATACGCTGCTCGAAGAGGTGGTTTAAGAAAGTCAGTTTGAAGTTTGCAATCGCATCTTAGATCAAGGGAATCATTGATTTCAACAGCCCCTGACTTACCCTCTTTTCTGAACTATCGCAATTTTCAGAAATCTTTTTGGCCAAATTATATTCTGATTTTTTACATCAAAAATTTGATGTTTCATATCTTTATTATCAGGTTAATCCTGACTTTTTGACTATGAATAATAATTTTATGATAAACAAGCTCGATTATATAGACTATTTTGTATCATTATAATCAGGTTAATCCTGACTGTGCTACTATGAAAAGTAAATACATTTCGAGGCAATCCAACGAGCTTCTGTCTTATTTCAATGGATTGAACAAAAATTGTTTTGATTACACTTTGGCATACAAGGCACTGCCCAAATCCAAAGCAGGTACTGTAAGAGAGCTATTGAGCGACATGACCAAAAGAGGGCTTTTAATGCGATTGAAAGAAGGTGTTTACTACATTATTCCTTATGAACAAAATGCGGCAATCTTTATGCCCGATTGGCATTTGATTGCTGAACATTTAGTGAATGATGCTAAACATTACATTGGTTATTACTCGGCATTGCAAATTCATAATCTGATTACTCAACCGTCATTGAAAGAACAAATTGTTGCATCAAAACAAATCCGACCATCGGAAATAAAAATTAAAGGGGTTCCATTTCAATTTATTTATCACAACGAGAAACACTTTTTCGGTGCAAAGAAAATTTGGATTGACAGCTTTAATAAAGTGCTTTGCTCCGACTTAGAAAAAACTTTTATTGACTGCTTATTCAAACCCGATTATGCAGGTGGCATTGTGGAAGTGGCAAGAGCCATCTATACTTCAAAAGACAAAATCAAATACAACACATTGCTCGAATACACCAAGGAATTTGATTCACAAGCCGTAGTGAAACGATTGGGTTTTCTTTTAGAAATGTTGGGCATCAACACGAAAATTATTGATGAATTGCAACAAATGAAAACGGCTTCTTATGTATTGCTTGATACTGAACTACCTGCAACAGGCAAGCGAATGAGCCGTTGGAGCATCCAGCAAAATTTGGAAACAGAAACCATTCTATCAGCCATTTACACATGATTAAGCCCAGAGAAATACAACAAAAAGCAAATGCAGTTGGTGTCCGTGACCAGCAAATTGAGAAGGATTACATTCTGTCGTGGATTCTGTTTGGTATTGCTAACCATGAGCAACTTTCCAAGACGATCGTTTTCAAAGGCGGAACGGTAATGAAGAAAGTTTATTTTGAAGATTATCGCTTTTCGGAAGACTTGGATTTTACTTTGATAAATAGCGAAATACCTAACAAACAAATTTTCTCATGGTTCAAAGAAGTATTTGAATTCATAAAAGATGAAGCCAATATTCCGCTTGCCATCATTGACAATAATGAACACGAAGATGGAGGAATCAATTTCTACATCAGCTACAGTGGTCCGCTTGGTGGGCAAGGGAAGAATAAAAAAGTGAAAGTTGATCTTTCACGCAGTGAGCAATTAGTGTTTGAACCTGTGATGAAGGATGTTTTCGTTAGCTACTCCGATATGGAAGAACACCAACTTTTGTGTTATACTTTGGAAGAAGTATTGGTTGAAAAAATGCGTTCAGTAATGCAACGAATGCAAGCAAGAGATTTTTATGACATCTGGTATTTATTGGAAGAACATGGCATGGATGCCACTCTTTATGTATGTGAGTTTGAAGCCAAATGCAAAAGAAAAGATCTATTACATTCTGACTTTCCGAAGAAACTAACTCAACGATTACCACTGTATAAGGGCAGATGGCAAAGCTCTATGAGTGAACAAATAAAAGGCTTGCCCGACTTTGACCAATTGGAAAGAGAAGTGCAACGACACCTTAAAAAATTAACTTTCTGAAACGCCTAAGTGAAAAATCCTTTTAAAATGTATGAAGAAATAACCAACAGCGGAACGTTATTTGATAAACGAATTTCCGACTAACCACATTATATTTTTAAGAAAACGCAGCAATAATTTTACTTCAACAACTCCCGCGAAATCACCATCTTTTGAATTTCGGTAGTGCCTTCATAAATCTGTGTGATCTTCGCATCGCGCATCAGGCGCTCTACATGAAACTCTTTTACGTAGCCGTAGCCCCCGTGAATCTGAACAGCTTCGGTTGTTACTTCTTGAGCAATCTGGCTGGCGTATAATTTCGCCATAGCAGCCGCCTTTACAAAATCTTTCTTCTCATCTTTCAGGTACGCTGCCTTCAAAACCAATAAGCGAGCTGTTTCAATTTTAGTGGCCATTTCGGCTAGCTTAAATTGAGTAGACTGGTGCTCCGACAAATGCTTGCCAAAGGCTTTGCGTTCTTTTGAATACTTCAGTGCCAACTCATACGCACCGTTAGCAATGCCCAGCGCTTGCGCGGCAATACCAATGCGACCACCGTTCAACGTGGTCATCGCGAATGTAAATCCGAAACCATCATCGCCAATGCGATTCGCTTTGGGCACTTTCACATCGGTAAACATCAATGAGTGGGTATCGCTGCCACGGATACCCATTTTATCTTCTTTCTTTCCCACCACAAATCCGGGCATGCCCCGCTCTACAATCAATGCGTTGATTCCTTTGTGTTTTTTCTCCGGATGGGTCTGGGCAATCACAATGTATACGCTGGCGCTTTTGCCGTTGGTGATCCAGTTTTTGGTTCCGTTCAGCAAATAGTAATCGCCTTTGTCTTCGGCTGTCGTGCGCTGACTGGTCGCATCTGAGCCTGCCTCGGGTTCTGATAAACAAAAGGCACCAATCACTTCTCCGGTGGTCAGCTTCTTTAAATATTTTTCTTTTTGTTCTTCTGTGCCAAAGCGTTCCAATCCCCAACAAACCAATGAATTGTTTACGGACATACACACCGAAGCCGAAGCATCAACTTTAGAAATCTCTTCCATGGCCAGCACATACGAAATGGAGTCCATGCCGCCGCCATTGTATTTGGGGTCGGTCATCATCCCCATGAAACCCAGCTCGCCCATTTTTTTGACCTGCTCTGCCGGAAAACGTTGCTCATTATCGCGGTCGATTACTCCGGGAAGGAGTTCATTTTGGGCAAAATCGCGGGCTGCCTGCTGTACGGCCAATTGTTCTTCGGTAAGTTCGAAATTCATGGTTTCTATCGTTTGAAATAATAACAATGATAGTGGTTAAAATGATTTGAACGAGCGTTTGGATATTGAAAAAAATTGTGAGTTTTAGGCGGATACGGGATACTCGATCCTTGACACTGGATACGGGATTCATGAAACTTGATGAGAAAGATAGTTGCGATTCGTGTTGCGAAGCGATGGCCGGTGTCAGTACGGCTATAATCGCAGGCAACAAGCCGTCCGACACCTTTACCCTACGGTGGATTTAGACGAGAAGATTCATCGTGGCTGCCAATGACAGAGTCGGTTTTAGGCGACTAATACAGATTGAAAGTGCTATGCCGCCCAAAATATACTCTCTTATTTACAAGGCGCGCTTTATACATGTCATTTCCTATCGGCATCATGTCAAAATGATTATTTACTCGGAATGACAGTGTGGAATGACAGTAAAAGGGAATTTGTACGGTAGTAAAAAAAAGAGGCATCCATTTTCAGGGATACCTCTTTCTTTGGAACAACAAATAAATTACTTGATACCCGGCACACCCACAGGTGCTGCCTGATCTTTGGCAAAGTCCGGAGCCTTGCGAACAGTAGGGTACACCTCATCAAGTGTGTTGCCCTCGTACAAGCGGCCGTTTTTCATGACTCTGAAAACCGAGTTTGTGTTTCGGATATTCTCCAACGGATTTTTATCCAAAATAATCAAGTCGGCTAGTTTGCCAGCTTCGATGCTACCGATGTCTCCATCCAAACCAATCGCTCTCGCGCCGTGAATGGTCGCAACTTTCAGCGCATCTAAATTGCGCATGCCACCGGAGGCGATGCTCCACAATTCCCAATGGTAGCCCAAGCCTTGCAACTGACCGTGTGAACCTACACCAGCATTTCCTCCGGCTTTCACTAAATCATTTACAAATTTGGCGTGGTCTTCAAATACGTGTTCTTCTTTCATAAACCATCCCGGTCTGCGTCTGGATTTTTGATCGAGCTCGGACTTCGCTGTAAAGTGATTCAACTTCGGATCGCCATTTACATTTTCCGTGGCGTAATAAAAATTCTCTGCCCATGGTCCGCCATATGCCACCAACAAAGTAGGTGTGTAGGTCATCTTGGCTTCTGCGATTGATGTAGCCAAATCTTTATACAATGGATAGATCGGCAATGCATGCTCATGTCCCGGATAACCATCAATCAGGTTGGTGAGATTTAATTTAAAATCAAGACCGCCTTCTGTAGTCGGCATCAAACCTTGCTCTTTCGCTGCCTGAATGATCCACTGACGGTGTTGACGATTTCCAGTCAAATACATTTTGATGGTTTTCGTATTGAAGTATTCAGAATATTGCTTCAATACATCTTTTGCCTGATCGGCGTCTTTCAGGTTGTATGCCCAATAGCCTACACCCGGGCCGGTGGAATAAATCCGTGGCCCGATGATTTGTCCCGTTTCCACCATATCACCATAGGTCAACACATCGGTAGTGGCGGTTTGCGGATCGCGGGTGGTGGTTACTCCATACGCTAAATTGGCGGCATACATCCACACTTGATTTTTATGAACGCCCCAAGCAGGCCACATGTGTGCGTGTGTGTCCACAAAGCCAGGCACGATGGTTTTTCCACTCATGTCCATCTTTTGTACCGATGCATCCACATTAATTGATCCAGCAGCACCCACTTGTTTGATGCGTGCATTTTCAATCAACACATCGCCACGCTCAATCACTTCATCGCCTTTCATGGTAATGATGAGTGCATTTTGCAATAAAACTTTTCCCTGCGGAATATCTTTTTGCACCGTTACTTTGATGCGTACCTCAGAAGGTTTGTACGATTCATCTTTCTTGTCCTTCTTTTTATCGGCTGCATCTTTCTTGTCTTCTGTCTTCTCATCTTTCTTGTCGCCCTTCGCCTCTTCCAATTCTTTTGCTTTCTCTTCTTCTGCCTTTTTCTTTTTCAGATAATCTTCTTTCGCTTTCGCGGAATCGAGGTGGTAGGTAAAGAAGGCATTGCCCAACGTGAAGTAAACTGTTTTGGCGTTGGCCGACCAACTGGCAAATTCACCACCAATTTTAGTCAGCTTACGAGCCGGAAATTGCGCACGATCTGCTTCGGCTACCGAAATTTTAGGAACATCGCCACCGGTTTTCGGAATGGTAACTACATAAATTTCATTGTTGATTTGCGCCAGTGCGTTGTCGCCTTCAGGAGCAATTTTAATGACATCGGCAATGGAAGGTTCTTGAGCGGGTTCCATTTCTGATTCATTCAACATGCAACTGTGCTCCATTAAAATCGATCCGTACACGGTAATGCCCGTTACTTTCAAATGACCCTTTTCATCGGTGCCATCCCAGCGAATGGACAACAATCCTTTTTGTCCATGATACAAATAGATGCGATCGTCTGTTTTTGTAAAATGCGGTGCTCCACGTCCTTTTGCTTTCGCGATGAAGTTGACATTGCCACCATCACCGGAAATCCACAACAAATCTTCTTGCGCTCCGGCAAAAAATGGATCAGCAGCATCTTTGAACGTTTGAGCAGCGCCGCGGAAGAAAACAATTTTATTTCCCTGGTATGACCACGCAGGCTCCGTGTACAATCCGGCCACGTTTGTTAACCGAACGGGCTTGGCGTCTTTTGCTTTGAAATTAATTTTATACAAATGACCTGCATTGTTTTCCCACGTCACCCACGCCAACTGACTTCCATCGGCGTTCCAAGTGGGTTGTGCTTCGGTAAAATTGTTGGCTGTAATTCTTTTATACGTTGCTTTCGCGATGTCATACAAATACAATCGGTTCAACGCAGTGAGGGCTACTTGTTTGCCATCGGGTGAAACAACGGCGTCGCGAATCTGCGTAGCGATCATGTCTTTATCATCTTTGATCGGGTATTTAAAATCAACACGTGGACCTACCAATAATTCGGTTTCCATTTGGAAAGGAATATTGATGGCATCGCCACCCGCTACGGGTATGCGGTAGAATTTTCCACCATACGAGGCTACTACTTCTTTGCTATCGGGTGTGAATGACATGGCAGGCAACACACCGAGTGGTGCGATGGATTCTTGCTCGTCATGTTGCACCGGATAGGCTAACCACTTTTCGTCACCGGTCTTTAAATCACGAAGTACCAAGCCGGTTTGATCGTTGTAGCGCGTGCCATATACCAACCACTTGCCATCCGGAGAAAGCGTAGGTGTAAAAGCAGAACCATAGCGTTGTGTTTTGCGGTCGGTTTCGCCCGTCTCACGATCATACACTCCCAATTGATACTGCGGAAATTGTGCGTTGTAGTTCCATGCTCCCGACCGTTGCGAATACCAAACATAGCGTCCATCGTTTCCGAAAGCAGGCTCCACTACTTTCAGGTTATCCGGTTTGCTGATCAATTGCGCTCCAGATCCTCCGTCTTTGTGGAACATCCACAACTTGAGATTACGTGTGCCGCGCGAGCCAACAATGTAGTTTCCATCGGGTGTCCATTCAGCAGACTGATAGTGATCGGTATTTCCTTTCGTTACCTGCAATGAATCTTTTTTATCTAATGCAAACCACCAGATGTTTTCGCCACCACTGCGGTCGGAGATGAATAATAGTTTGGTGCCATCGGGGCTGAATTTCGGATGTGAATCGAAGCTCATGCCACTAGTGAACTGTGTTGGCTTTCCGCCTGTGATGGGCATGGTGAAAATATCGCCCAGGAAATCAAATGCAATGGTTTTTCCATCCGGACTCACGTCCAGCGACATCCAGGTGCCTTCCGTGGTTTTGATAGGAATTCTCCGACCTACCTCTAATGGCAAGTCTCTCTTTTTCTTGGGTTTTTCTTTTTTGACAGAATCTGTCTTCGCTTCTTTTTTTGGCTCTTGTGCCTGTGCACCAATGACGGAGAGTAGCAGGAACAAAAGACATGAATAATGATAAATTTTCTTCATAGCAGAATGAGTTGTGTGGCAAGATAAACCGATTTCAGAGTAAAATGGGTTCGCTAATTATGTGATCGGCGGCGATAGGGTATAAAAGCCAATTCCACTATTTGAAAACAAAAAAGGTCAAGCGTTAACCTGACCTTTTCTATTTGAAATTTTGATCCTTTTACTTCAATACGCCCAAAAATGCGGAACCTAGGTTATCAGCAATGTTTTTGCGGTATTTGGCACTCTTGCGGTATTCGTCTGTCAGAAACTCTTTCCACACGCCATCCCAATCGCTTTGTTTGGACATAATAAATGCCAACTCCTCGGGCTTTCCAAATTCGATGGCTTGCTTTTTTAGCGGAAGCTTTTTGCGATTCGCATCTACAAACTCTGTGAAATCAAGGATGGTAAACAATTTTGGATTGGTGGTCATTTTTTTGAAAATCTCCGGACCTGAAATGCCGGTCGAAATGGAGAGTTCGGGCCAATAATCGCTCTTGATCTTGTTCGCATGTTTCATGTGGGTGCTCCCGCCAATAATTTCGGCTGAGAAGCCTGCAAATGTTTTTTTAATTTGTGCCAGGTCGGTGAGATTTGGTGCGTCTTTGTGGGTAACCATAACCACGGGGTTGGACATAAAAGCTGGCGTGAACTTCACTATTTTTTTGCGGTCGTCTGTAACGGTTACGTTTGTTACGCCCAGCACATTGGGATTGTTTTGAGCGGCTGCCAGAAAGTTGGCAAACACCGGCTCTTTGCCCAGATACTGTATGGTAATTTTCTTACCGTATTTGGTTTGAACGAAAGCAACAAAGTCTTCGAGTACATCTACACACAAACCAGCCGGCTTGCCGTTGACATCTTGAATGAGACCAGCCTGCTCATAATACACCACCGACAATGATCCACCGGAGGCCTTTACTTTGCTCCAGCTGTCGCCCTGGTATTTTTGTGCAAACAGCAGCGAGTGTGCCGCCATAAACACGAGGGGTAAAATAATTTTTTTCATTTGGTTTAGGGATTGAAAAACAATAATAATCATTCTTTCCCTTTTTTGCAGGCGTTCAGGAAATCGTTCGATGAACAATTTTCCGATCCACCCATTGCAACAGCAGAATAAACACAACCCCAAAAATGAACAGACCGGTGTAGCGCGATAAAAATTCAAAAGCTCCAAAAGAAGGTTTAAACCCGACAAGAATTGCCCCGATAATTGAAGCCATGATCAGTACGAATACGCCTGCTATTAGCCAGTATGTTTCTTTTCGTTCAGTGGCTTTTTCAGTGGCTTCTATCGTTTGCAATACGTTGTCTTCAAAACGAGCTGGCAACTCGAAATCAGGTTCCTGCTTCAACGCATCAAACACCCGTTGGTAGGCGCGGGTGTTTGCGTCGGTTGAAGGGGCTCTTCCTTCCTCTACTTGCCGTTGAATCTCTTCTTCGAAATTTTTCATTGTACTTCTTCTTTGTCAAGATACGTCTTTACTTTTTCTTTCAATAGCTGCCGCGCCCGAAACAAATAATTTTTAACGGTGCCTTCGGGCATGCCCGTGGCGGCTTCAATTTCCTGATAGCTCATGGCATCGACATGATACATCGTGAGCACGGTTTTGTATTGGTGTGGCAATTGCCCGATCCATTCTAACACTTTTTCGTTCATCTGCCGGTCGGATAAGTCTTCTTCAATATCTTCGGATGAGATAAAGAAGTTGGAAAACTGTGTCTCATCCGGAATATCGCTGAGTTTAATTTTCTTTTTTCGCAAGTGGTTAACCGCATGCCGATAAGCAATGGTGGCGATCCACGTACTCAACTTCGATTGAAAGGTAAACTCTCCCAACTTCTCGTAGGCTTTCAAAAATACATCCTGACACAACTCCTCGCGGTCTTCGTTCCGATCAATTAATCGGGCAATCATATGCGCCACCAACCGCTGGTGCTGCCGAATGAGTTGCCTGAATGCTGCCCTATCGCCATTCAATACCTGCGATACCAAGGCCCGATCGTCTGTCATTGGTGGGTTAGACACGCCTACAAGATAGAATGTTGCACGAATTTTTTAGCTATTTAAAGTCGGCTAATCAAAAAAGATGCATAGATGTGTCGGCTATCTCGATTCAGGCCATGTTGTGCGGGGAGCTTTTCAGGTTATCAGAAAATGTATTTTTTATTTTTTTTTGTAAAAGTTGCAACATGCCCGACCGCACCGGTGTCTTACGCACCAAGAAACCAAAAAACAACGATATGATTACTGCTGAAGTTTTAATGCCCATTGCCATCTTTGGAAGTCTTGGCACCTCTGTGTATTTCTTTACCAAAGTGATGACAGACTACATCCTGAAAAAGAAAATGATTGATAAAGGTTATGTGAATGAAGACACCCAAGCCATTTTTAAACAACACTCGCTTACGGATCATAAACACAGTTCTTTGAAGTGGGGATTGATTGCCTTCTTCGCAGGTGTATCCCTGATCATCATGGAATATGTACCTGTAAGCCCTGAGTCGCCGCTACCGTATGGTTTGTTTGCTGTATCTGTATCACTCGGCTTTTTGATCTACTACTTTCTTGTGAAGCGCGAAGCAAAATAATTACGGGCAGCATTTTCTTGCTGCCCTCACTTTTACCACTCTCTTATGTTTTTCAATTATATAAAAACATCTCTCCGGAGCTTGTTACGGCATCGCTTTTTCTCTGCCATCAATATTTTTGGGCTTTCGGTAGCCATGGCCTTATCGATGGTAATCATTATGCTGGTTGCCGACCAGATGATGTACGACCGATACAACACCAAACGCGATCGCATCTACCGCATCAACTCTATTCCTATCGGCCAAAAGGGAGAACGTTCTTCAGAAACGGCCACCACCACACTACCTCTGCATCAAGATTTGAACGAACATTTCACCGGAATAGAAAAATCAGTGCGCATTGTACGTGGGTTTGGGAATATGTGGATGGACATTGAGAAGAATGTCAATATTCCTGTTGCGGGCTATTTTGTTGATCCGGAAATGCTCGATGTTTTTGAATACGAATTAGAGCAAGGTAACCCTGCTACGGCGTTGGTTGAACCTTACTCTGTGGTGCTCACCAAGAAGGCAGCGAAAAAATTATTTCGTCAGGAAAATCCAATAGGTGAAACATTTAAAGTAGGCACCGAGGGCCCTTACAAAGTTACCGGTATTCTGAAAGAGACTACCCACAAATCGCACATTGTATTTGATGCGCTTGCCAGCCTCAGCACCGTAAAAAGTTTAGAGTCTCAAAATAAGCGTGGAAAAGATTTAGACAATTGGTATAACTACACATCGGGTTGGATTTATGTGTTGTTGGAAAAAGACAAGTCGGTGAATGACATTATTCCGCAACTGAAGGCCATCGAAGAAAAACATTTTGCCGTGATCACCCATCCGGATACACAGCAAAAAGTCAACTATCAACCGCAAGCACTCGCGGAAATTACACCCGGCGAATTCATCAACAATCCGATTGGTCCCTTTTTGCCTTGGGTATTTGTCTACTTCTTTGCCGGCTTAGCGGGTATTGTGATGTTGACTTCGTGTTTTAATTTCACCAATCTTTCCATCGCACGATCACTTACGCGCGCCCGAGAAATTGGCGTACGAAAAGTAACCGGAGCTATGCGCTGGCAAATTTTTACTCAATTCATTTCTGAGTCGGTGTTAGTAGCATTGATTGCATTGATCGTTGCTGTGCTTCTATTGATTACGTTAAGACCTTTGATGCTTGAATTAAGTTTTGCGCGATTGATGCAATGGGATTTGGAAGCGAACTATTTTGTGTATGTCGTGTTTGTCGTTTTCGCCATTGTAGTGGGAATATTGGCAGGCGTATTTCCGGCTATCGTACTTAGTGGTTTTCAACCGGTAAAAGTTTTGAAGGGCGTGAAATCAATGAAATTGTTTTCGAACATTGGCCTGCGAAAATCATTGTTGGTTACTCAATTTACACTTTCGCTGGTGTTCATTCTCACCGTAATTGTGGTGTATAACCAACTGCAACTTTTCTTGCGTGCCGACCATGGCTTTGATATGGATAAAAAAATGGTGGTGGCTCTCAGTAACACATCACCCGATGTTTTAAAAACGGAATTACTCAAACACGCCAATATTGAAAATGCTACCGCTGTATCGCATGTGCTAGCTGCAGGCTCCAGTTACGGTGAAGGGTATAAGCGCTCCCTAGAAGATAAAGACTGGGTGAGCGTGTTCTATTTTTCTACGGATGAAGACTATTTGAAAAATCTAAAAATTCCGCTTGTTGCCGGTCGATTCTATCAGGCAAGTGATGGGGACTCCAAGAAAAATTTAATTGTATTGAATGAAAAAGCGGTAGAGGCTTTTCACTTCGCATCGCCGCTCGAAGCCATCGGTCAAGAGATTATTCTCAAACAAGATTCATCGCATAAGCAGATTATTGGTGTGGTCAAAAATTACAATCATCAATTGCTGGACGCAAAATTGGAACCACTCGTATTGATTGCAAACCCTAAAGAATACAATCTATTGCAAGTGCAATACAGTGGTAGTTTCGAAGATGCCGGTAAAAGTGTAGAGGCGGCCTGGGCAACTGTCAATCCCACTTTAAAAATTGACTACAAAGATTTCTATGCCGAAGTTCATAAAGTCTACGACATCTTCTTTGGCGATTTAGTGAGCATCCTCGGGCTAATTTCTTTTCTCGCCATTCTTATTTCGTGCCTTGGATTATTAGGGATGGCCACGTATACAACTGAAACCCGCATCAAAGAAATCTCCATTCGTAAAGTGTTGGGCAGCAGCAATGGCTCGTTGGTGTATTTACTTTCCAAAGGATTTGTGAGCATTCTATTAATCGCCATTGTATTGGCCGTGCCGGCCGCTTACTTCATCAACAACTTGTGGCTACAAGAGCTGGCCTACCACGTATCGGTAGATGCCGCTACTATTTTGATAGGTGTGATGGCACTACTGGTTTTCAGTGTGATCACCATTGGGTCGCAAACCTGGCGTGCGGTATATGTCAATCCGGTCGATAATTTGAAAGGTGAATAAAAAAATAAAAGTAGAATAGGCGTCAGACGGCTTTATGGCTCCCACAAAAAGCCGTCAGACGCCTAAAATCCGGTCGATAAAAGAGGAGCACTAACCCTGCTCCTCTCTTTTTTAACCAATGTCTATTTTATGATAACTCGTATTCCCTCGGAATGGCTCGCAAACTCTGGCGCATACATACATTGAATGTTTGTTACTCCATTTGAAAAATCTCCTTTTTGCGACACGCGCAATTCATATTCAAACACGTACGTTCCTTTCCCCAAATAACCAATAAAGAAATTGGTGGACAGATCGCGTGTGCTTTCGTAATACGATAACCCATCCTGATACTTGTAAGTTGAAATCGTATTCACCGGTTCGAAGCCCGCAGCACGCATATCTTTTAGGTGTACATATTCCATGTCACGATCAACGCGAAGTTCAATGCGCACTTTCACCAAATCGCCAATTTGCAATGCTGATTGTTGGGTGATCGGTGTGATCACCGGGCCGCGATCGGTATTGGTTTGCTTGAAGAGTTGCTTCTTCAATTTCAAAGGCGTTTCGGCTGGTGTAATTTTGTCGAGCTGCTCAAAATATTGCCAGTAGGCCGCACCCCAAGCCACACCATCATCGGTTTTCGAAATGGTAATCTTACCCATATCAGATTTGATCTCGCTCGCTTGCCACGCGGTTTTGAAGTAACCAGTACCGGCTTCTATCTTGGTGTCTTCGCGCTTGGTTGGATCAATAGTTTCGCTACCAACTTTGATATCTACCAACTTAGTATTCGCTAAAGCATCAGCTCCTCTTCGCAAAAGTGCATAACAAGCCTCGGTAGTTGCTTTGGTGGTTTTCCAATCTTGCGTTTGCTTTTGCTTGAGCAACCAAACTTTCAAGTCTTCGACAGCTTTTACATCTTTCGCTACTTCATCGTACACTTCGATCATCAACGCCTGCGTTTCGATAGGAGCCTGATACCAATAGTAGCCTCGATCGCTCTTCCAATACATACCCATTTCTTCTGAGCGCAAGGCGCGTTCATTAAACGACTTGATCATGGCGGCTGGCGTTGTCTTATCATCATTGCGATGGAGTGCCAAAGCCAGCATTCCCTGCATGTACAAATTTTCTTTCAGCCAATATTTTTTCGCCTGACTTAAGTAGTAGTTAAATGCTTCCATCGTGTCATCGGGAATTGGAACATCCTTGAAGTAGCCGCGCATGTACAGATAATGAATTTGTGTGTTCCCCAAATTATCATCTTCGAACTTTGCCAGTCCTTTTTGAACGAGTGCTTTCAATCGCTCGTAATCATCTTGCAATTCCGAATCCAAATAACGAAGCGCATTGTTCACCATGTTCCATGTGCGCGTGTCTTGACGAACGGCGCGCACACCCAACGCATCCAAATGACCCATGCCACTGATGATGTGTTGTGTCATGTAGCGATCTGCCGCAAATCCGGGAAACCAACTAAACCCACCACTTGCGTTTTGTGCTTTGGCAATTTTATCGAGCGCATGTTCTTGCTCGCTGGCCATGCGATTCAAATCAAACAGCAATGCCACGTTGCGTTTGCGCTGCGACTCGTCTTTGGCTTGCAACACCCACGGTGTTTCTTCCAACAATGCTGATTTCAATTCCTGATTTTTTTCCAGATTCGATAACAACGCATCAGGCTGAATATTTTTCCACGTGTCAAACACTTGCTTGATTCGCGGATTCGAATTAGCGATGTGAGATGCAATACTATTCGCATAAAACTTGCTGAACGTTTGCTCTACGCAATCATACGGATACTCCATCAAATAAGGCAGCGCCTGAATGGCATACCATGCTGGATTAGAAGTGAACTCCAACGTGAATCGGTGATGACGCAGCGTGTTGGATTTATTGTTCACAAACTTCTCAAATTTAAATTCTTTGGTTTGCTTGCCGCGAATGGGCAAGGGCATTGTTTCTGTTACCAACATGCGGTTGGTTACTACAGGAATCGTCATCTCTTCACCGTCTGAAAAATTGCCGGCTTTGGCTGCCACACGATACGTAATGGCTTGCACGCCTTCCGGAATTTCAATGCTCCATTCCAAGTTGGTGCTTTGGCGCGGCTTTAAGAAAAAATCTTTTGTCTTACCGGTATTCTTCATCTGCGCGTCTATCGCTTTCATCGAAAGCGCATCAAAGAATTCCAGTTGTGCTTGTCCGGCTAAATCGTTGTCCGCTAAACTGCTCACCTTCACCGAAAAAATCATTTTATCATTTTCGCGGAAGAAGCGAGGCTGATTGGGGACTACCATCAATTCTTTTTGTGTTACCAAATGATTGATGATCGATCCGGATTTTAAATCGGTGGTGTGGGCGAAGCCCAGCATCTTCCAGCGTGTCAATGCTTCCGGAATGGTGAAGTTGATGATGATCTCTCCTTGTTCATTGGTTTGTAAGTGCGGATAGAAGAAAGCAGTTTCGTTGAAGTTGGTACGCACTTTTACTTGAGAGAAGTCTTGTTTTGCATGAGGCTTCTCTTTAGTAGTTTTGTCGTCTATAGACCAATCATCATCAATTTCTTTTTCAGCAGCTACCTCGAGCATTGCAACTGGTGCCATCATCATCGAATCTTCTCGTTTGCCATCCGCATTTGAAAATGAAAAAGTTGATGCCTTCATTTTCTCGCTTCTGTACCTTGGAATACGAGTTACTTTATTCATAGCTAGGCTACTCTCATAGTACGTATGATATAAGCTATAGCCATACCAATTAAATTTATCATAGTCAACTCCATTTGGCGATTTGTCTTGGTATGCGTTCCAACCTTTATCATAAAACTCCAACTCTTTTTGGTTAAAGCCATTCAAACTATTCCAACCTAACCGGGTGTTATTGGCATAGAAAAAACGTGCGTACCAATTATTGCTTTTAAACTCATCCAACGATTCATCGTAGAGAGTGGCCACCATTTCGGCTGCCACTTTTTCCGCCGTGTTTCCCTTTACTAAAATTTTCCACTGCTCTTGTTGCCCCGGCTGTAGCTTATCGCGAAAGCTGGCAAAAGAAATAGTCAAAGCTTTGTTGCTGAACGGGACAGAAATTGTCTGGCTATGTGTATAAAGTCGGTTGTCTTTGATAAAGGCATAGTGTATTCCCACATCACCCCGGTATTCTTCTTTGATTAACACTTCGAACTTTCTCTGCTCGTTGCTCAGTGAAATCCACTCCTTCGATAACAATTGGCCATCGAACTCTAATTCGTAAAGCACATTTACCTTCTTATCGGCGGTGCCAATGATAAAACTTGCTTTCTCACCCGGCTCGCCTTCCATTTTTAGCGACTGAAAATAATTTACTTGCGGAGTAGCTATCGTTTTGTCAGAAGGCGCTGCTACTGTAAAATATGTTACCTCTTTCACTTCTTGCCCCGAGGCATCCAGCGCTTTGATCTCCAGCACATACTCTCCCGATTTCCACTTATCAAGATTGGCAATCTTAAAATTTTTATTCTCAGCCGTATTAAAATTCAAATTGAAAACTTCTGCGGCTCGTTCCCACTTTAGTTTGTTATTTTCATCGTCAAACAAATCAAGCGGGAAATATTGATAGTATTGTTCACGTGTATAAAGCGCACGGTCGGGCTGCTCCCACAGGCGATTACGAAATACTTTTGTCGGAGATTTTAGTTCAAAAATTTGAATACTCCCCTTCGCTGGTTCAAATTGTCCGGCCAGATTAGTAGTTGATATGGGAAACTCTTTCTTCGGGTCGAATTGGTCTTTATTGATATCGCCAATGTAAACACCTACTTGCAGTGATTTATACCCTACCGAAATAGTAGTGGTGTTGCTGTGCGTTTCGCCATTGATGTCGGTAACATCGGCATAAATGGTGTAATCAAAAATTGGATCGGATGCCTTGTCCACGCTTCGATCAGGCAGGGCTGCAAAGTTTACTTTGAATTTGCCGTCTGCATTTGTTTTAGTAATTCCATTTGCAATTTCCATTTCGGGTGAGCTTGGATAATAACCCCATCGGCACCACCACCAGTGCGGATAGCGCGCCACGCGCACCACCCGATAACTTACCGAAGCGCCATCAATGTTTGCACCTGAATAGGCACGTGCAAATCCTTCTGCTTGAATAATCTCATCCAAACGATAGGAGCCTTTCATCAACTCAAATGCTACTTCAAATTTGGGGCGCTTGTATTCCTCTACCGAAAAATAAGCACTTCCCGTGCCTGCTGCATCCTGCAAACTCATTTGTCCGGTAAGCCCTGAGGCAGGTGCTACAAACGTGCCGCTAAACGTTCCAAACTCGTTTGTCGTCACCTCCACCTTACCACGCTCTTGCTGATTGACATCGTAAAGCACAATGGTGTGAATCGATTTCTTTCCAAGCTCAGAACTTTTATTGTCCGTATCCACAACCAATCCTTTAAAATAAATCGTTTGCCCCGGACGATAGATGGCGCGATCTAAAAAGAAAAATGTTCGCACGTGCTTTTCCTGTTTTACTTCGCGGTACTGATAGATGCCACCATTATAATAGGAGCTGCGATCAATGGGAGTGGTGCGGATTCGATCGGTTCGTAAACTAAAATTGAAAGAAAAGTTTCGGTTATCATCTTTTGTTTGATAGGGCACTCGAACATATCCTTTGGCATCGGATGTGTAGCTACCAATCTTCACAGGCTCGTACTCATTTTTGCGCGAGTTGTATTTGCTCCCAAAAACCTCAGTCAAAACTCCAGGCAACGACTCGCCGCTTTTGCGATGCAACACATACAATTCGGTGCTGCCATCTTTTATTAATCGATGGATGTAACTGATGTTGGAGACGGTGGTGAATGCGTAGGCCAGTCCATTTTTTTCAATGGCAAAATTCGGGCGGTGACTAAAGAGCACCATGTATTCGCCCACGGGCAGTGCATCGAGTTTTACTTCCAAACTATGTTGTTGATAATCCTTATCATCGGGCAATACAAACTTGCCTGACTTGATGGGGGCTTTGGATAAAAAGTATTCCAAAAATTTTTGATCCTGATCTTCACCGTACTTCCTCTGCCATTTCTTTCGTTGTGTCTGCACTTCTTCACGGGTAATCTTAATGATACGGTAGTGGAGATCAGTTATATTTTTATAGCGCACCAAACTTCGGAAAGGCTCATTGGGTAAATTATTTTCTTCGATAACAGCACGTATCGTTTTCGTAAGAATACTTTGTTGCAGGTTTTCGCACTGAATGGCTCCATCCGAATCTTTGAATCTCTTCATAGCTGACCCGGCCATGTCAAAAGCTTTCTTGAAATCCCATTTGTGATTATCCGATTGAAGTGGTTTATATAATTCCGCCTCCTCAAAATAAGTTTGTGCGATACGGTAGGTTACTTGTGTAGAAATGGGAAGGAGGATATACTTCTTCTCTAATTTCTCCAGTGCCTTTCGATACAATTCTTTTTTATTAGGCAGTACATGATTCGCGTATACAAATGATATCCTTTGAATTTCCAAATCTACCAATGCTTCCGGATTTTGATCGGTCAAGTGGAAAGCGGTTAACTCTTGAAGCAAGTGCAACGCATAAAACTTAAATGAATTGGTATCCTTCGTGGAAAGTGGCAGCTTCGAAAACTCAACTGCCTCCGAAAAATAGTCTTCCTTATCTAAAACGAAAGCATAAGCCGGTTGGGTGATCGCTGCTTCTTCGCCTGAAGCAAAGGCCAAAGCACGATGGGTTAAAAAATCAAAAAGTGTGGCTCGGTAACTTCTTCCTTTTTCGTTTCCGGGATGAATCACGTTTTCATAAATAGCGATGGGGGTAGCTTTACTTTTGTCTGATTCTTGTAGCGAAAGTTGGTATTGTTGAAAAGTTTCCTCGATAATTTTATTCAGGCTCCATGTTTCAATATCGTCTTGCTTGATATTTGCTATCTCACTTCGTTCATTAAATCGGTAGCGGTCGTTTTGGTAATATTGCCAATACAATTCGGCCAGCATGGAATGCAACAAAGGCTTGACGGGGAAAGTGGCCGTGTTTGCTTCTTCGCGCAGCTTAATCAGATTTTTAACAAAAGCATTTTCTTCTTTATAGTCGATGAACTTGAGTTGATGAACCACCGCCTTTACCAATTGAGGTGCGTTCTGCTCTTTCTTTGCTTGTTCATAAATTGCGTTTACCGCTTTTAATGCTGATTCGGGCAAACCTTTGCTTTCAAAATCGATGACCTCCTTCCAAGCCTGTTCATAATTGTAGGGCATTGCTGTGGGTTTTGTTTGTGCTAAATTCACTTGCGTGAAGCAGATGAATAGAATAACGAGAATGTGGCTTTTCATAAATCGTAACGATTATCGCTTGTTAATTTTTAATCTTGTCAATAGTCACGGGTATGAGATGCAAAAACGATGCAATTCCATAATGCGCATCTCATTTTCGTAAAATAATATTGAATGTAAAAAAATACCCATGGTCTGTGTCCTCACAGACCATCACACATAATTCCACTAAACACATTTCTCTCCTCTTGTAAACCTTTATTTTGCTCTTAATTTCGATCTTATAATGCTCGTGGTCTGTTCACACGGACCACTGCCACTCTTTAGTTTCAATTTTAATTTCGGTCTGTGAGGACACATACCGAGGATGGATCTCATTTTCGTAAAATAATATTGAATGTAAAAAAATACCCCGACAATGCCGGGGTATTTTGTGAATGGATAGTCAGCGCTTGCCTATTTGAAGTGTTTCAACTTCACCACCTCTTCGGGTTTTAAAAAGCGCCATTGGCCACGACCTAAATCTTTTTTATCTAAACCGGCATATACCACACGATCTAATTTTTCTACAACATATCCGAGCGATTCAAAAATTCTGCGCACAATGCGATTCCAGCCAATATGTAATTCAATGCCCACAGTCGTCTCGTCTACCATTGCCAGATCATCTACGATTGCTCTGCCCTCCTCCAAATAAACGCCTTCTTGTATTTTTACAAAATCTGCTTTTGTAATTGGCTTATCCAATGTCGCCTTATAAATTTTCTTTGCCTTGTACGATGGATGTGTCAACTTATCTGCCAGATCACCATCGTTCGTTAACAACAACAATCCTGTCGTGTTTCTGTCCAATCTTCCTACCGGGTAAATTCTTTCTTTACCCGCATTGGCCACCAAATTCATCACCGTGTTTCGTTCTTGCGGATCATCTGTGGTGGTGATAAAACCTTTCGGCTTATTCAACAAAATGTAAACCGGTTTCTCCGCTTTCAATCGCTTGCCTTCGTAGCGTACATCATCCGTCATTTTCACTTTGTGTCCCATCTCGGTAATGGTCACTCCATTCACCGTTACCAATCCCATCTTGATGTATTCGTCTGCTTCTCTGCGGCTGCCCACGCCACTGTTGGCCATGAATTTATTCAAACGAATGGTAGCACCTTCTTCCACTACTTTCTCTTTGTACTCAGGTCGCTCCGGTGCCGGGCCCGAGGCAAGCTTCGAATCGGCAAATGATTTTTTTTCCTCTGGCTTAGCTCCTTTTTTTACTACATCGGCACGAGAGAATTTTTTCGGACGTTCTTCGCTTTCATCAAACGGGCGGCTGCTTCTGCGAAAAGGTTTTGCCTCATCACCATCGCGTGGACCGCTAAAGCTTTTGCGAAATGGTTTTTCGTCTTCTCTTTTAGCAAATGGCTTGGAGAATGAACGAGGTTTATCGCTATCAAACGAGCGGGTATCTCTGCGCGGTCGTTTGTCATCGCCATCTTTTGAAAAGCGTGGTTTGTCTGAAGAGAATCTTTCTTTGCGGTCACCAAATGGTTTGTCGGTGCCAAAAGGACGAGCATCTCTGCGAGGTCTTTTATCATCTCCTTCTTTTGAAAATCTCGGCTTGTCGGAAGAGAATCTTTCCTTGCGTTCGCCAAATGGTTTGTCACTTCTCTTTTCAAAAGGACCTTTGGTAAACCGTTTGGGGCGATCGGAGTCGCTGTTGAATGATCTTTTTTCACCGAAAGGTTTTGAGCTTGGTCTCGAATAAGGGCGATCGCTGCCTTCGCCTCTTTTTTCAAATGGCTTCGAATAGCGCTTCGGTCTTTCCGAAGATGAGTCATCTCTGCGACCGTATGATTTTCTTTCACCGTCGGCACCGCCAAAGCGTGAAGGTCTGCCCTCACCACGTGGGCGGTCGTCACGCTTCGAGGAAAATGATTTTTTCGGACGCTCCGAGTCAAATCGCTTTTCATCTTTCTTGCGACTGCGAAAGGATTTTTCAGCATCGGTTTGTTTTCCAAACGAACTGCTTTTGCCGGTAGATCTAGGTCGGGCCATAGGTAGGTTGATTCAAAGTTAAAATAAAATCAGCCTGATATCATGCGGCTGAATGGCAAGTTACGGAAGTGTAGGGTCATTGGCTAATGGGCGTACCATCCGCCAAGATTCGGAATTAGTTCTCAGGCGTTTCGCCAATGGTGTTTACCTCGTTGGTGAAATCTTTCGGTGTAGGAAGCTCAGCAATATCGTTGATGCCGAAGTACTCCATAAATTTCACGCTGGTGCCATATAAAATCGGGCGGCCGATAGTTTCTGCCTTTCCCTGAATTTCAATAAGGCCCTTATCCAACAATTTCTGAATGGCATAATCGCAGTTAACACCACGAATATTTTCTACTTCAGTTTTAGAAATCGGTTGTTTGTATGCGATGATGGAAAGCGTTTCCATGGCAGAGGTAGACAATCTCTTTTTGGATTGCTGCTTCAGCATGATGCCGATGCTGGCTTGGTACGCAGGCTTGGTTAAAAACTGATAGCCGCCAGCTGCTTTGTAAAGCTGAAATGAAAAATCATCGCTTTTGAATTTATCCTCCAGTTTTGCAATCGCACCTTCAATATCAGCTTCGGGCACATCCGCATTAAACATTTCTGATAGGCAAGCCTTCAGATCTGCAATTTTAGTTGCCGTTGGTGAGCAAAAAATTAATGCCTCAATGTGATTTTGTAGAAAGTCCAAAGTGATCGATTTTTAAAATATCCTTTATGTTCTGTTCCAAGTCCCAACCCCTAAGCCCCAAGTCCTAATCCTTAGTCTTGCTTCATCATTTTGGCCTCTATGGATTGCGTAGTGTGTGGCACGGCAATCAAGCGCTCTTTCGAAATCAACTTGCCAGTAACGGAACAGATTCCATAGGTTCTGTTTTTGATTCGAATCAGGGCATTCTCCAAATTGGTAATGTATTTCAACTGGCGTGCGGCCAACTGGCTCAGATTTTCTTTCTCCGCAGTTTCAGCTCCATCTTCTAACACTTTGGTGTTACCACCGGAAGTGCTGTCGGTACCGGCATCGTTAGTGCGGGTTAGGGTATCTTTCAAAATCTTGAATTCTTCTTTGGCCTTGTTCAACTTAGCGTTGATCATGGTTTCAAATTCCTTTAGCTCCTCATCACTGTAGCGAGTTTTGTCTTCGTTGGTGTTCGGGTTTTTAGCTTGAGGATGGGCGATGGGTCGTTGATTAATGATAGGAAAGATGTTTAATTGTGAAGGTGATAATTTTAGGGGTGCCGCCGCGGGCTTATGTGCTCTTACTTCTTCGTTGCCTACTTTTTTTTCCGCTTCTTGACTTTTTACTACTGGTTCTTTTTTAGGTGACTCCTTTTTAGGTTTAGGCGCTTCTTTTTTAGGGGCGACTTTTGGAGTCACTTTTGCCTCTACTTTTTTAGCCACCTTTTTGGCAGGAGCGGCTTTTTTAGCGGGGGCCGCTTTCTTGGCGGGTGCCTTTGCTTTGGCTTTAGGTGTTGCTTTCGCCTTTGGAGCCGGCTTCGCTTTCGGAGCGGTCTTTTTAGCAGGCTTTGCTGCTTTTTTCTTTGTTGTCTTCGCCATAAGAAAGTCCTTTCAAGGTGTTAAAAAAAAGAATGCGCAAAAATACGGGGTCGGGTGTGAAACAAAAAATGTATTGAGATTAATTCCCCGAACAAAAATTATTGCCCGTCGGCCAAAATTACACGCTCGCGAAAGGTTTTTACTGTGCCTACTGTATCAAAAACCTCCATCCATACCACATAATAGCCCAAACGGGCCTTATTGCCATTGTCCTGGTCGCCATCCCAGCGAAAAAAACCTTCATAGCCAAGTGTTTCATTGTTGGCCAGTTCTTTCACGTGCCGGCCTTGGTAATCTAAAATGCGTACCGTAGCAGCAAAGCCCGGCTGCGAAAAGCGGTAGCTGATCTTTGAAAAGTCCTGCCCTGGTCGGTTGGGTGAAAAGATCGCAGGCTCCACCTGAATGGCATCAGCGGAAATAGGCAAATCGGGGCGGGTATTTGAGTTTAGATAACCAGGTGTGGCAAAACCAGCCACCGATCCTGCCGACCGCCAGTTGGATGACTCCAGCGAACTTTGTTCGGAGGAAATACGCTCGAGCGACACACCCTCCACCTCTTTAAGCAAAGCATTATGCCACGCAGCATCGTATGCAGTTGCATCGATCACGCTACCTCTGTCTGAAATCAGGGCCACCATTCCCTGGTCATCGTTCAATGGCGGCAAAGTCATTTGAAAAAAATAGTGTTGAATGCCTTTTGGGTAATGCGTTTTTAATATACTGGTGTCGGAAGTGAAGGCCATAAAAGAACGAGGAGCAAGCAATAAATCGGTGGCAATCGTTTTTGCATTTTGATGACTAGCTGTCACATAATTGGCAATCGAAAAACTTTTGAGGTTGATGTACTTGGTCGAGCGATTGTAGACTTCGACAAAATCAACTCCACCCGTGCGTGGATTAAACAAAATCTCATTGATCACTACGTCTAAACTGTCGGCTACTTCCGGCAAGGCAAAGGCTTTCTTTGAAAATTGAGATTGAATGAAATTGCCTGCACAATCGCGCAGTTGTTTTACTTGCATTGTGTAAAGGGTGCCCACTGTCAAGGGCTGCGCCAATTCTACCCGAATAGCAGTCAGCTCTGTGTTGCCAAATCCATATTTTGAAATGGAAATGGGTGGGTCCGTTTCGAATTCCAGATTGCCCAATGGCTTCTCCAATTTTTCATCGAAGCCAAGTTGTACGACGGTAGGCGCAGCGAGTACGGAAACAAGTCGCGGACCTGTGAGATCAGGATTATTAGCCATAATGGAGTTTTGCTTTCCCGGTGTTCCACCCTTCGCATCTTCAGAGGCAGCCCAATTGGTGGCCTCTCCACATGTGTTCTCCTGATCAATTAACTCCAGCGACCATCCTCCACTCTGCTTGTCTTCATCGCGGTACCAAAACGCCTGATACATTACTGAGTCAATCAACACAGCATTCGATAAAGTCAATACATCACCATCGTTGTTGAGTGTCGGAAAATTAGTGAGACCGATGGTTTTGCCAAAGGCAGAAAACTTGTTCACAGTCGAAGAAGCTGTAACGATCCAATATTCATTCGGTAAAATGATTTGCGTGGGAAATATTGCTGTTGAACTTCCATCCGAAAGCTTCCATCCTGCCAGATCAATCGGATTGGCACTGCGGTTATAAATTTCTATGTACTCTGCATCCGGCAATCCGATTTGCGGGCTGGGGTCGGCAAAGATTTCGGTGATGCGAATGTCATTTGGCTTTGTGGGCACTACCTGAAAATAAAGGAAAGACTGCATTTGACTCGTCAGTACATTTCCCAACAAATCTTTTACGCCCTCTACGGATAACTGGCTCGGAATGCCATTCGGAAAATTTTTCGCAAATGTTAATAGTACTGATTTTTGATCGGGTTGCAACTGTGCACGAATGGGTTGCCCTACATTTTGATTGACCGTGTAGTTGGCAGGTGCTTCCGCAGAAGAAATTTCCAATGCCTCGTCAAAAATCAGATCAAGTTGTGTAGATGAATTTGCATTCACACTCAATAGTTTGGGAGGTGTTGTATCGACTTGCAAAGGTCCAACCACAAAATCATCAAAAAAATGTTTGTTGAAAAACCCAGCTGTCGACTGGGCGATGCGGATTCCAAAAAAAGCGCTGGTGGTAAATGTATTGTCTTGCACAGGTGTGCCCTCTGCGACAAACGCATTACCATTTCCTGTTGCATCGCGCTCCAGTTTCCAAAGATTAGTTGCATCGCGCGTTACTCTGATTTTTAATTTTGTGTCGGAAGTGTTCGTAACTCCATCTTGCCCGTTAATCAACACGGTCGCTGCTCCGCTGCTGGTGCTTTTGTACAGGCTCACTTCATCGGCGGTGCCGCCAATCCGAACAAAGTAACCATCGGCAGAAGTGAGCGAGGCGTTGGAAGAAACGAGGTACACATCCACATAATTTAGACCCGACGTATTGAATTGCAGATTTACATAAAACTCCCATTGCGCAGCGAGTGCCAAAGTGGATGGAGTGCTCATGAAAAAAGTAGAATTAGCTGTTGACGAATTCGATCGCAACTGACTTCCTGCTACCAACCAGTTGGTAGGCTGATCGGGTGTCCACATTGGATTGTTCGTGAAATCACCATCGGAAAAATCGTCTGCGAACTGTGCCTTACAAACGAATGCGGAAAAAAGTATAATACCAACCGTGATAATGCGCCTCATGGTCTTATAAAAATAGTATTTTTGTCGACTCAAATTTTTAAACAAAACAAAAAAATGAAAATCGCAGTTGTTGGGGCCACCGGATTAGTGGGCCAGGAGATCTTGAAAGTGCTCGAAGAGCGCCATGTTGAATTTGATGAGTTGTATTTGGTGGCTTCCGCCAAATCGGTGGGACAAAAGATAAAGTTTAAGGGTAAGGAATATACAATCATCGGGATGGAAGCAGCCGTAGAATTAGTGGCTGATATTGCTATTTTCTCTGCGGGAGGAAATACGTCACTCGAATGGGCGCCTAAGTTTGCCGAGAAAGGAACCATCGTTATCGATAACTCATCGGCCTGGCGGATGGACCCAACCAAAAAATTGGTGGTGCCGGAAATCAATGGCAACGCATTGCAACCCGAAGACAAAATCATTGCCAACCCCAATTGTTCAACGATTCAGATGGTGATGGCATTGGCACCGCTCCACGCGAAATACAAAATCAAACGCATTGTTGTTTCTACGTATCAATCGGTAACCGGCACAGGCAAAGATGCAGTGCAGCAAATGATGGAAGAGCGCCAGGGGATTACCAACGGCATGAAGGTATATCCGCACAAAATTGATATGAACGCGCTGCCGCATATTGATTCGTTCCTCGACAACGGCTACACCAAAGAGGAAATGAAAATGGTGAATGAGACACGTAAAATTTTAAACGACTCCACCATTGGCGTCACCAGCACAACGGTACGAATCCCTACTATCGGTGGACACTCTGAGGCAGTAAACGTAGAGTTTTACAATGACTACGACTTGAACGAAGTGCGAACGCTGTTAGAAGCAACTCCGGGTGTGATCGTAGAAGACGATGTTAAGAATAATGTATACCCTATGCCGATCAACTCACACGGAAAAGACGAAGTGTTTGTAGGTCGCTTGCGCAGAGATGAGTCGCAACCCAATACACTCAACATGTGGATTGTTTCCGACAACTTGCGCAAAGGTGCTGCCACCAACGCAGTGCAAATTGCAGAGTTCTTGATGGAGAAAAGTCTGGTTTACTAAGTCGAACACTACCCATTGTAATAAACGCCTTGCCGCTAGCAGGGCGTTTTTGTTTTTATATTTTGAGCTGTGTTCGATTCCAACTAATCATTCCAAACGCGTGTCATAGGATACACGTCCTAAACTTTTCGTTGATTATCATTATATTGCTTTATGAAACACACCTTTATCCTTTTCGCTGCAGCGCTCTTGATCGCATCGTGCAAAAAAGACGAAGCCATCTTGAGTGAATCCTACCTGGATTTGCCTGCTCAACCTGCCAACTATAACATGGGCATTAGCAATGATATTCCCGAATTAGGCAGAGTGTTATTTTACGACAAGTCTCTTTCGCTCAATAGCTCTGTTTCGTGCGGCTCGTGCCACAAGCAAGTATTTGGTTTTGCCGATAATGTAGCGTTTAGCCGTGGATTCGATAATCAGCTTACACTCCGTAACTCCATGCCCATCCAAAATATAGGTAGTAGTTTTTTTGGACCTAATGGCGATATTAAAGGAGGAAACGGTTTTTTTCCGGAATTTCAGCAAGAGTTATTTTGGGATGGCCGTGAAAACAATCTCAATCAAATGGTCTTGAAACCCATCATCAACCATGTAGAAATGGGAATCACCGATTTGAATGCGCTAGCGGAAAAACTCAAAGCCATTCCCTACTACACACCTCTTTTTAAAAAAGCATATAGTTCAGAAGAAATTACTCCTCTGAAAATATCGGATGCCATCAGCTCATTCGTACGCAGCATTACAACCAACAACACCAAGTTAGATAAAGCGCGAAGTGGGGCGGTTACTTTAAGTACCCTCGAGCTCAAAGGCAAATCACTGTTTTTTGAAAAGTACGATTGCAATTCGTGCCACCAAGTAGAGATACCAAACGGCTATGCCTTGTTTGGAGGTGGCTTTGCCAACATCGGCTTGAATGACGACTATGCCGATAATGGATTATCAAAGACCACCGGGTTCAGTGGCGATGCAGGCAAATTTAAAATACCCTCTTTACGCAATGTGGCACTCACTGCACCCTACATGCACGACGGACGATTTGCCACGCTTGATGAGGTAATGGAGCATTATAGCGAAGAAATTGCAACCCACCCGAATTTAGATTTTCGCCTACGCGATGCCAAGGGTCAGGCGCGTATCATGAACATTACCGAATCAGAAAAACAAGCAATCATTGCTTTTCTCAATACACTCACGGATTTCGAGGCGATTACCGATCCTAAATTTTCCAATCCCTTCAAATCACGTTAATGTCTGCTAGCGCATCATGACTATCCGAATTCGATTCACCTTATTTCTTTCTCTTGCATTTTGTGCGTGTTTTTCACAATCCGAAATATCCGGTGACTCTCAAAAAGTGGAAGAAAGTAAAAGAGAAAGAACGGCCACTACCTATCTGGGCGTACAAGCCAATCAGTTGATCCGGCAAATCTTAAATTTTAGCAACTCCAATTCTGTTATCGACAATCCGTATTTGTTTACGTATTCGGTTAACTCTAAAAAAACGGGTGTTGGCTTTAGCTCCGGTCTTGGATTTTCGGTGAGCAAAACTTTAGATGGCGATCCATCCAGTCGCAGAGAAACGAGCATCAATAACCTCTCGATCCGCGTGGGCGTGGAAAAGAAATCCTACATCGCCAAACGGTGGTTGATAAGCTGGGGGGTGGACGTAATCCATGATAACTTTAAAAATGAAACCACCAATACACAGATTTTTGACCTGACCAATCCCTCCAACAAATCTGTCTTTACTACCAATACGACCACTAGTACGTGGGGAATAGGCCCGCGTTTCACATTGAACTTCAAACTCACCAATCGGATCATGCTGGGTACAGAGGCCAACTACTATTACCGGTCTGGCACCACTTCGCTGAAGGCCAATTCCAACAACCAGGGCAACATCAGCAACAGCGAAAACAGCAACGATTTCACACGATTTCAGTTTACGGTTCCTGCCGTTATCTATCTGATGGTTACGTTTTGATTTTATAGGAGCCACAGCCAAAAAAGAAATTGGCTTCAACCGCTTTTTGGTTTTACCTTCGTGCAAACAAAACTCAATTAAACGAAATGGAAAGTTTCAAAAAATTTATTCCCTGGATCATTCTGGGGGTATTAGTGCTTTGGGGCATCAGTAAATACAACGGCATTGCCGGCAAAGATCAGGAAGTGAAAAAAGCATGGGGTGACGTAGAGTCAGACTACCAAAGAAGGTCTGATTTAATTCCGAATCTAGTAAGCACTGTAAAAGGGTACGCCAACTTTGAACAAGAAACATTGACCAAAGTGATAGAGGCCCGTGCCAGTGCGACACAAATGAAAATTGATCCAACCAACTTGACTCCAGAAAAATTAGCTCAATTTCAACAAGCTCAAACAGGTCTGAGTTCAGCCATTGGCAGGTTGTTAGTGGTTTCTGAAAACTACCCTGAATTGAAGGCCAATCAAAACTTCCTCGACCTACAAGCACAATTGGAAGGTACCGAAAACCGAATTTCAGTTTCTCGCAAGCGCTTCAATGAGGCTGTACAAGGTTTCAATACCGCCATTGTTGGCTTCCCTGGCAATTTGATCGCCAAGATTGGAGGCTTTACTGAAAAAGGGTTTTTCAAAGCCGCTGAAGGCGCTGATAAAGCACCGGAAGTTAAATTTTAAAAAAATGAAGAAAATCTTCTTCCTTTTGATTCTAACACTCACATGGAGTGTTGGCAACGCTCAAACCGACTCGTACTCCAAAACCCTGAAAAAGTATATAGAGGTGAGCGGTTCGATGCAATCTTTCAGTGTGGCGATCAAAAGTATCATGGGCAATTTCAAGAACATGAAAACAGGAGTGCCTGATGAGTTCTGGAAAGAAATGGAAGCAGAACTTTCCGGCACCTCAATTGATGAACTCGTTACTGTGCTTTCTCCCGTTTACAAAAAGTATCTGACGGAAGCTGATTTGAATGAAATCATCTCATTTTACAATTCACCGGCAGGTAAAAAATTGGCTGAGAGCACACCCGGCATCATGTCCGAATCGATGAAAGCAGGTCAGGTTTGGGGTCAGGCCATTGCCACCCGAATCGTTGATAAGTTGAAAGAAAAGGGATATTAAAAGTTTTTACTTTGAAGAAATAAAAAGCCCGGTCATTCTTGATCGGGTTTTTTTATGGCATTCGTCTGCCAAAGCGATAGGTTAATCCGATGGCCATGGAAAACGGCTCGTAGTCAAACTCTGACGCGCTTCGCAACGGGTAGCAAATGCCAAATTGTGCAGCCACAAATAATCGCTCATTGATCAGTGAGTACCCCATATAACCGGCTGGCTCAAGGTAAAAAGTGGCTCTTTTTTTGGGATCAGTGGGGTACGTAACAAAATCGACCAGTGAAAGTCGATTGATAAAACTCCATTCAATCTTCCCATCGCGTTGACCGATAGCCTGTGTGGTATAGATTTTATAATAATCGCCAACCAATAATTGATTAAAGTAGCTGGAGGTTGTGCCGAAGCCGTACCCTCCAAAAAATTCCAAATTGAAATGAGTCAACTTGGTGAAATAACCTGCACCCAACTCTCCGTATTGGTGGCGGGGAATATCCGAAGCGAGACTCATCGCTCCATTGGCTGTTACGGCCACGTGGTTGGTGAGGGCATACGCTACTTGCGCATTGACCGAACGCCATGCATACGCTATGGCTTTAAACTCTCCTTTGTTTTCAAATAATGTGGCGTTGCGCAAATTGGGTATATACACTGGCGAACAGCCCGTGAAAAACAACGCTAAACAGATTAATGACCATTTCACATTAGTCAAATTAGAAAATTTCGAACGCAAACAAAAAAGCCCGACCAAATAATGACCGGGCTTTTTCATGCTTGATAGAGATCTAGCTTACGCTCTTTTTACTTCGCGTTTCTCATAGCTTTCAATCACATCACCTACATTGATGTCGTTGAAGTTTTTGATGCTGATACCGCAATCGAAACCTGAACGCACTTCGGAAGCATCGTCTTTGAATCGTTTCAAAGCTGTCATCTCGCCTGAGTAAATTACAATACCATCGCGAATCAAACGGATTGGATTGTTTCGTTTCACATATCCATCAGTAACCATACATCCGGCCACGGTTCCCACTTTCGTGATCTTGAACACATCGCGTACTTCGGCATTACCAACAATTACTTCTTCAAACTCTTTCTCGAGCATACCTTCCATGGCCGCCTTGATCTCGTTGATCGCATCGTAGATGATCGAGTACAAGCGAATTTCGATCTCTTCGTTTTCGGCCAATCTGCGGGCCGAAGCCGAAGGACGTACCTGGAAGCCCAGAATGATCGCATCGGAAGCTGAAGCCAACAATACATCGGATTCGGAAATCTGACCCACGGCCTTGTGAATAATGCTCACCGCTACTTTTGGTGTCGATAGTTTCAATAATGAATCGGACAACGCTTCGATTGAACCGTCCACGTCACCTTTGATGATCACATTCAATTGTTTGAATGAACCAATTGCCAAACGTCTGCCGATCTCATCCAGCGTAATATGTTTCTTCGTGCGGATGCTTTGCTCACGCAAAATCTGACTTCTCTTATTGGCCACTTCACGCGCTTCGCGGTCACTTTCCATTACCTGGAATTTCTCACCAGCCTGTGGTGCGCCATCCAAACCTAATACTTGAACGGGTGTAGATGGACCTGCTTCTTTTACTTTCTTGCCGGTGTCATCAAACATGGCTTTTACGCGACCATAATTCGATCCGGCTACCATAATATCTCCAACGCGCAACGTACCTGCCTGCACCATCAACGTGGTAACATATCCTCTACCTTTATCCAGCTCGGCTTCAATAATTGACCCAACGGCTGGCTTGTTTGGATTTGCTTTCAGGTTCAGCAATTCTGCTTCGAGCAATACTTTTTCTAAAAGATCTTCAATACCTACTCCGGTTTTTGCCGAAATGCCCTGGCTTTGGTATTTACCGCCCCAGTCTTCAACCAAAATATTTATTTTAGATAGCCCCTCCTTAATCTTTTCAGGGTTGGCCGAGGGTTTATCAATCTTATTGATGGCAAAAACAAGAGGAACACCTGCAACCTGTGCGTGATTGATTGCCTCTTTTGTTTGTGGCATGATGTTATCGTCTGCCGCAATTACAATAACTGCGATATCCGTCAACTTCGCACCGCGCGCACGCATGGCCGTAAAGGCTTCGTGACCGGGCGTATCAAGGAATGCAATCTTGTTTCCGCTCTTGGTCATTACATCATAGGCACCAATGTGCTGGGTAATTCCGCCGGCCTCAGAGGCGGTAACTTTTGTATTGCGAATATAATCGAGCAATGATGTTTTACCGTGGTCAACGTGACCCATGATGGTAACAATCGGTGCACGTGGTTGCAATTCATCTTCTGAATCTTCCTCCACTATTACTACTTCCTCATCGGCAGAAGAGAACTGCACATCGAAACCAAATTCATCAGCGATAACGGTGATTGCCTCTGCATCCAAACGTTGATTGATGGATACGAACATTCCCAAGCCCAAGCAAGTTGAAATAACATCGTTTACCGAAACATTCATCAAAGAAGCCAAGTCATTGGCCGAAATGAATTCGGTTACTTTCAGTGTCTTTGAAGACTCTTGTTCTTGCTGTAATCTTTCTTCTTCGGCATCAGAAACGGCCTGACGTTTTTCTTTGCGGTATTTCGCACCGGTAAATTTCTTTTGTCCACCGCTGAGTTTAGCGAGTGTGGCGCGCACTTGATCCTGAATTTCTTTGTCGGTAGGCTCTGGCTTCGGAGTGCGTACAAACGGCTTTTGAGGTCCACCTTGTTGTGGGCGCTGACCGCCATGGCCACCACCACCTTGTGGGCGTTGTTCATTGGCATTGGGCAAACGCTTGCGCGGACGTTTTTGCTGATTATTCTTATTGAGATCGGATGAAGCAACCGGTTGGTTTTTCCTCTCTACCGGAAGCTCAATCTTTGAAAGCACTTTCAAACCTTGCAGTTTGTCGGCTTTAGCTTTAATTACTTCTTGTGGTTCGGGTAGTTTTTCCGGTTCAGGAGCTTTGACAGGTTCAGGCTGTTTTTCTTCTACCTTCACCACCTTCGGTGCTTCCGGCTGAGCTACTTGTACAGGTTCAGCAGCAGGTTTTTCTTTTTCTTTCTCTTTTTTCTTGGGCTCTGCATCCAACTCAATTTTACCCAGCACCTTGATGCCTTCGAGCTTTGGTTTGTCAACCTCTACTTTTTCAACTTTTTCGGTTTTCGGCTCTTCTTTCGGCTTAACAATGTCCTTTGATCCCAGATTTTTGATCAGAACGCTTTCTTCCTCATCGGTTTTCTTGCGGCTTACTTCCGGTTCAACTTTTGGTGCCACGGGTGCCTCTACCGGCTTGATACCAATGGTAAGGTGCGATGCTTCTAACTTTTCGGAGGCAGAAGAGGCAAATTCTTTTGCCAACATGGCAAACTGCTCTGCGCTGAGCTTTGCGTTGGGGTTATTCTCTACACTTACTCCTTTTTTGGCTAAAAAATCCAAAATGGTATTGTGCCCCACGTTCAGCTTACGAGATGCCTGCCCTAATCGTACTGATTTTTCTTCTGCCATGCCCAAATATCTGGTATTTTATTGATTTAAGAGAGTTTTGTTGCTAATCCGTTATTCAAATTCTTTACGTAACACGGCCAATACCGACTCTGCTGTCTCTTCTTCCAGGTCAGTTCTACGCACTATTTCTTCCTTGTTCAGGTTGAGAACGCTCTTGGCTGTATCTAAACCAATGCGCTTCAATTCATCGATAACCCAGCTTTCAATCTCATCGCTGAATTCATCGAGGTCTACATCTTCTTCCGCTACTTGTGTATCGTTTTCACGGAATACATCGATCTCCATTTCTACCAACCGGCTTGCCAACTTAATGTTCAAGCCGCCTTTACCGATGGCTAACGAAACCTGATCGGGTTTCAAGAACACAGATACTCGCTTATTGTCTTTATCGATTTTGATAGAAACAATCTTAGCGGGACTCAACGCACGCTGAATGTACAACTCTAAATTCTCAGTATAGTTAATTACATCGATGTTTTCATTTTGCAACTCGCGCACGACAGCATGAATACGTGAACCTTTCATACCCACGCAAGCACCTACCGGGTCAATGCGATCGTCATACGATTCTACCGCTACTTTGGCTCTTTCGCCCGGCTCGCGCACTACTTTTTTAATGGTAATCAACCCATCAAATACTTCCGGAACTTCTTGCTCAAATAATCTTTCGAGGAAAACGGGTGACGTGCGTGAAAGAATAATTTTCGGGCTGCCATTCACCATATCTACTTTGTGAACAATTGATTTCACTGTTTCTCCCTTGCGGTAGCGGTCTTTCGGAATTTGCTCTCCACGTGGAATTGAAATTTCATTGCCTTCGGCATCAATCAACAACACTTCGCGGCTCAGCACCTGATACACCTCTCCGGTAATCACCTCGCCTACGATGTCTTTGTATTTTTGATAAACAATATCTTTCTCTAAATCTTTTACTTTTTGGATGAGCGTTTGGCGAGCCGTTGTTACCGCTCTGCGTCCAAAGTCTTCTAAGTGTACTTCTTCTGCCACTTCTTCGCCCACTTCAAAATCAGGTTCGATTTTGCGTGCATCACTTAAACTGATTTTGTCGTGCTCCCAAATATCTTCTGATTCATCTTCCACAATCTCGCGAAAGCGCCAGATTTCAAGGTCACCCTTATCGGCATTCACGATGATGTCGAAGTTATCATCTTCGATGTATTTTTTCTTGATCATATTACGAAACACATCTTCTAAGATGCGGATCATAGTGGGGCGGTCAATGTTTTTTTGCTTGGCGAAATCGGCAAACGATTCGATCAGTGTTGATGCATCCATACGGCTTGCTAGTTAAAAGACACGGTTACAATTGTTTTTTCTATATCACTAAAAGGTATTTCCATTTTTACTAATTCCTTCTTCTTCTCGCGCGAAGGTGTTTCGATGATAATGCGCTCCTCGTTTACTTCCAGCAATCGGCCTTCGAAGTACTGCTTGCTTTTCACCTGCACTTTTAATGTTCGGCCAACATTGGCATAATATTGCCTTTTCATTTTCAGCGGCACATCCAAACCGGGCGTGCCCACTTCCAAATTATAAGCGCCTTCAATCAGGTTCAGCGTTTCAATCTCTTCCGAAAGCTTGCGGCTCACTTCTGCGCAGCTATCGATGCTGATGCCTTTATCACCATCCAATTGCACCACAATTTTAGTAGGCTTGTACTTCGAAATGAGTACATCTACCAAAAAATGACTGGGGTCATTCAGGTGTGCTTCGGTCAATTCCTTTATTTTTTGAGCCAATTCCATAACTATCTACAAACAAAGAGGGGACTTTTTCGGTCCCCTCTAGTTGATTTTCAAGAAAGTGATGCAAATGTAACTGATTTTTACTTTATCGCAAAAAATCTATTTCACATTTATTTACAAAATTTTGTGTGTTTACAATTATGTGTGTTTATTTGTGTAATACTAAGATTGTTACAATATGGAAATGTTCAATAATCCATTTAGACCTGGGGCAGGCCAACCTCCACCCTATCTAGCTGGAAGAGAAAAAGAAAAGAATGAATTCAAACAGTTACTACAACAAAGTCCAATTTTAAAAAATCTGATATTAACAGGATTAAGAGGAGTTGGTAAAACAGTACTATTAGAAACGCTAAAACCAATTTGCGTTGAAAACAATTGGTTTTGGGCCGGTACTGACTTAAGCGAATCTGCAAGTGTAAGTGAACAATCATTGGCGATTCGAATATTAGCCGACTTGGCAGCTTTAGTTTCCCCTTTCACGATAGTAGAAAATGAAATACATCCAATTGGATTTAATACTAAACCTGTAAAGAGCGAAGTGAAGCTCACTTTCCCTGTTTTACAAAGTATATATAATAACACGCCTGGGCTTGAATCAGATAAACTAAAATATGTTTTAGAGATTGTTTGGGAAACTGTAAAACCAAAAGTGAAAGGAATTGTACTTGCATACGATGAAGCCCAAATCCTTAAAGACAAGGCTAACGATAAGCAATATCCATTGTCACTATTACTCGAGGTTGTTCAGTATTTACAACGGAAACAAGTACCCTATTTATTAGTATTAACCGGCCTTCCTACGCTTTTCCCAAATTTAGTCGAGGCTAGAACCTATGCCGAAAGAATGTTCCAAATAATCACGCTTGATAAATTAAAAGAAGAAGAAACTCGACAAGCAATTCTAAAGCCAATTGAAGCTAAGAGTTGCCCAGTTACATTTAGCTCGCATGGAATTGCTGAAATAATCAAATACTCAAGCGGCTACCCATATTTCATTCAGTTCTTTTGCAAAGAAACCTTTGATACTGTGTTACAACAAATTCAAGTAGGTATTAATGAGCCAAACGTCCGTGTTGTTGAAATTGTTAGAAAACTAGATACTGATTTTTATTCAGGAAGATGGAGTCGAGTAACTGATAGACAAAGAGAACTTCTAACAGTAATTGCCAAGTTACCCACTGCGAATGAAGAATTTACTGTTAAGGATATTTCTGCAAAGTCAATAGAAGTATTGTCAAAACCATTTAGGCCAGCTTATATAAATAACATGCTAATCAAGTTAATCGAGTTTGGATTAATCTTTAAAAACAGACGAAGTAAGTATTCCTTTGCGGTTCCACTGATGGCTGACTATATCAACCGACAAGATAGAAATGACGAATATCCGCTATAGATCATTCACAACGGTAAATTATATTTTTTTCTTTTCCGTTTTGCTATTCGCTTCATGCCGGAATAAGAAAAATGAAATTCCTGTTATTGAGCGAGCCGTTGCAGTTCCTGCTTTCCATACCGACTCCGCTTATCAATTTGTAAAAAAGCAAGTAGCCTTTGGGCCTCGAGTTCCCAACTCGGCTCCACATGAAAAAACGGCTCAGTATTTAATTACTCAACTAAAAAAGAATGGAGCAGAGGTGTTGGTGCAGGAATTTGATGCGGTCACCTTCGATCAACAGAAGTTGCATTTGAAAAATATCATCGCACGTTTTTATCCCGAAAAACAAAAGCGGGTATTGTTGGCGGCTCATTGGGATACACGTCCCTTTGCGGATAAAGACCCGGTAAAAAAAGACGCCCCTTTTGATGGCGCGAATGATGGTGCCAGTGGTGTAGCGGTATTACTTGAAATCGCTCGCACACTACACCAAGCCAAAGAAGCTCCTGCAATCGGAGTAGATATTATTTTATTTGATGGCGAAGACTGGGGCGAAAAAGAAGGCACTACTCATAGCAATCTTCCCGAAGGACAGTCGTGGTGGTGCCTGGGTTCTCAATACTGGGCGAAGAATAAGCTTCCCAAAAACTACATGGCGCATTATGGCATTTTGCTGGATATGGTAGGTTCAAACAGAGCTCAATTTTTTAGAGAAGAAGTGTCGTTGCAGTTTGCCCCGCAGATTGTTTCAAAAGTTTGGGATCGTGCGGCAAAAATTGGGTACAGCGATTACTTTGTGAAACAGAATGTGGACGGCATTACCGATGATCATTTGTTTGTCAATCAGCTTGGAAAAATTCCGATGATCGACATTGTACATTACCAAGCAGGCGTTGGTTTCTTTGGCGACTACCATCATGCTACCAAAGATAATCTGAGTATCATCAGCAAAGAAACGCTCGGTGCCGTTGGCAATACGTTGTTAAATGTGATCTATTACGAAGAGTAAAGCCTATATCGTAAAGCCGCCATCCGCCGTAAACACACTACCGGTGCAATAAGCGGATGAATCCGAAGCGAGGTACAAAGCCAATGCTGCAATTTCTTCGGGAGTGCCCACACGTTTGATTGGCAATACTTTCATCATCATGGCCATCATCTTATCGTTGCTCCACAATGCTTCACTAAATTTTGTTTTGATCAGTCCGGGACAAATGACATTGGCGCGAATGTTATCATCGCCCCATTCTTTGGCCATTACTTTCGTCAATGAAATCAACGCCGCTTTGCTCATGCTGTAGATGCCCAAGCCCGGCTCGGGCCGCAGACCACCAATGGAGCTGATGTTAACTACCGATCCGGATTTTTTTGCTTTCAGTATCGGATAGATTTTTTTCGCCAATTCAAATGGGCCTTTCACATTGACGGCGATAATTTTATCAAAGGCCTCCAAACTCGTATCCACCACCGGGCCAAACACCGGATTGGCAGCCGCATTGTTTACCAAAATATCAATCGTGCCATACTTGGCTAACGTAGCTTCCGCTAAACGATGCACATCATTCATATCGCCCATGTGGCAGGCAATGGCAGTCGCTTCAAAACCTTTGCTCTTGATTTCTGCGGCCACTGCATCTACCGCATCTTGTTTGCGGCTGCTCACCACCACCTTTGCTCCGGCAGCCGCATAATACTCAGCAATGGATTGACCAATACCTTTTGAAGCGCCCGTTACCAAGGCTACTTTTCCTTCCAATGAAAATGGGTTTTGCATAAAAAATAATTTGTGCATTCAAGGTATGGATTTTTATGAATTCATAAATGTGGCCAAACGATTTATCTTGCTGCATGGTTGAATTGACAGATGTGAGTCACGGATATGGCGGGGAAGAGGTGCTGACAAATCTCAACATCCGCTTTGAAGAAAATAAAATCACTGCCATCATTACTGATCTGCGGAAGTTGCCGGAACAAATGATTTTTTTATTTAGATACCGATCGGTATCTTTGCGACATGCGCAATCCAACCGAAACAAAAGGAGCCATTCTGCACCATGCCGGCAGCTTGTTTAATGTACAGGGCTACCGGGCTACCTCCATCAGTCATATTACAGATGCCACCGGCTTTACGAAAGGAGCTATTTACCGACATTTCAAAAGCAAAGAGAAGTTGGAAGAGCAGACGTTGGTTCACCTGACGGAGGTGATGTTTGAAAAGATGAGATCGGAGATCAAAGAAAAATCCAATGCAGTTGACAAGCTGAAGGCCATCATTCATTTTTTTGAATCGTATGTGACCAAGCCACCGATCAAAGGCGGTTGTCCGTTGCTGAATGTGGCCATTGAGGCCGATGACCAAAGTCCGCACTTGCGCAAAAAAGCAAATCTGATTTTAGACGTGCTGAAGCAATCCATCATCACTTTGTTGACCAATGGCCAGAAGTTTGGGCAAATCAAAAAAGAAATTGACCACGAATACTTTGCTACGGTGATGATCGCCAGTTTGGAGGGCGCGATTATGATGAGCAAGCTCTCTAAATCCAACCGCGACATTCAAATCGTCATTTCCCATCTGGAGAAAATGATCGAAGGCATCTCAGAAAAAAATTAACAGTTGATTAAATTTCTATGAACAAAATATTCGTCCGTTCCATTGGCTTGTATTTGAATACGCTTGCCGTTGTTGCTCCCAAGATAGCCGGCAAAAAAGGTTTTGAGCTTTTCTGCTGGCCGCGCAGAATAAAAATGAAACCACATCAACTTGAGTTTTTGCAAAAAGCCGATGAGCAGTTTACGCTCACCTATCATGGTAAAAAAGTACAAGGCTACCGCTGGGGTAACGGAGAGAAGAAAGTATTGTTGCTACACGGATGGCAGAGCCATAGCTATTGGTGGCGTTATGTGATCAACCGATTGCCCAAGGAAGAGTTTACGATTTACTCTTTAGATGCTCCCGGTCACGGTTTATCCGAAGGCGATTTTCTCAACCTGCCGTACTATAGTGGATTGATTGAACAATTTTTATCCAATCACCCCTCATTGCACGCTATCCTCACCCATTCGTTCGGTGGTTTTGCGGCTGTGTATACATTCCATCGCATTCCCAATTTGCCCATTAACAAGTTGGTGATCATGGCTGCTCCGGGTGAAGTAGGCTATTTCTTTAATTATTATCAGAAGGTGTTGGGGCTATCAAAGCGAATGATTGAATTAACGCATCAATACTTCTTACAAACCATCGGCCATCCGCCATCGTACTTTAAAATGAAAGAGTTCGCGAAGTCATTGACGATTGATGGCCTGATCATTCACGATAAAGAAGACAAAGAAGCACCTTATAAAACAGCGTTGGATATGAAAGAAGTATGGCCCAAAGCGAAGTTGATAACAACAGAGGGTTTAGGACATAATTTGAAATCGAAAGAGTTGGTGGAAGAAGTTGCTTTGTTTCTTTAAAAAGTAACAGAATAGACTTTACGCTCTCCTTTCTGAAGAAGTAAGGTATCATACGTAGTAGAAACAATGCCCAACTTTCTTCGCGTTGTTTCAACAAATACCTTTTGGTTGCCAGCAATTTCAAATGGTTGCTCTGGGATAGACTTCCAGATCACCCCCGTACCAAATGTGTATTCACCATATCGAAACCGGAATGAACTGTAGAAGTAATCTGTCGGTTTGATGTCGTTTGGGTTGGTAATTTGTAAGTCTAGGTAGGCTTTAACGGGAATCAAATAAGAGGAGAAGACCATGGTGTCTCTTCGAAGTTTTTGAATTGGAAACTCTTTATCACCTATCGTCCAAAAATTGGGATCTTGAATGTCATACTTCAAAGCAAAGTAACCTTGCTTTAGTTCATCATCGCGCATGGCAAAGTTTAGTAAAAAGTCCCCATTGCTATTGGTCGTTCCAGTTGCCTTTGTTCTAATAACTCCACCCGCTTCTATTTGAAGGTTCTTCCAATACAAAGTTACCGGCACATTCGGGATTGGCTTCGTGCCATCATGTGTCACAAACTTTCCTGAAACTACCGTACATTGACTTGAGCAATTCTGACTAGAAAGATCATCCTCTTCAAGAACGCAACTTGAGATGACGAGTATCCCGCAAAGGCCACCGATACTTAATGAGAAAAGAAAAACTCTTTTCATGATAAAAGTTATTACTTATTGCGAATATACTCACCCATTCGTACTTAACGGAGTAAAAGTGATTACTAATTTGTTATTGACGCAAAACTATACAGCACGCTCTACCTCAAATTTCGCTTTGTACTTCCGAATCGTTCTTCCGATCATAATACTGCCAACTATTCCGGGCAAAATCCATAAAATCCAATTGTGTTGTGGAAGTTGAATGTTCACCACGACAAAGGCAGTGATGGCTGAAATATAGCTTCCGCCCATGCTGCTGATGTGCGAATACCACCAGTGCATTTTCTCTTTTGGGGGATGAATAAAATTCCGGACATCGGCTATTAAAAAAGAAGAGCCTATCAAGGCAAACATGATTCCCGCAATGCCCATTCCCACACCTTGAATCAGTGCCCAAATTCCCCAGCCCAACAAGGAAATAATAAAAACCCCCGACAGCGAACTGATCATCCAATCCAACAACTGAGGTTTCTGACCTTGGTTTAGCTTTTTGAGGTATAAAATTCGATAACCACGCACAGTCATGTAGTAGCTAAAAAAAGCGACCATCAGCAGAAAATCTTTGTGATGCCCAATGGCGGTGAACAACGCGCCCACAAAAACGGCGGTCATTCCGGCAAAATAAATTTTTCCGGCCAGTCGGTGCGTGGTTCCGCCTTTCGCGGAAAACATGGCTACCAAGCCTGTCAATAATGCAATGGTGCCGCCGGCAATATGTATCCACAACATGCCGGTGAGAAGTTTTTCAGTTGTCATACTGCAATGCTACATCCAACTCAGTTCTTGTTTCGAAAAAAATTAACTGACCTGTCAAAAAATCAGGATGGGCTGTAAATAAAAAGAGTCTTCGTATATAGAAGACTCTCACTTTTCTAAGTTTGTATGCTAGCTGTGTTCCTGCATACCGCGGGAGTAGCTTAGAATGGATAATACCGTGGCCGGGGAGGGCTGCATCTGCGCATCGTCAAGTGCTTTCATGCCTGCAGTCAGCTCTTTATACTGAGCCTGCAGCACGCTATCGCAGAGTAGCGCTTTGTTAATCTCCCTCTCCTCTTGCTCCGAGGTCTCGTGGTATAAAAACCTGATCAGGTCGTTCTGGGTAAATGTTTTTATCATAGGCAATATGGTTTTTAATCATCTTCTTTCTCAAGTTGATCAACGCATAGCGCATTCTCCCCAGTGCCGTGTTTATACTCACATCCGTGCGTTCCGCTATTTCCTGAAAGCTCATCTGCAAATAGTGCCGCATAATCAGCACTTGCTTTTGTTCTTCAGGCAGTTCCTTTATCAGGTCGCGCATGCGTGCACGCGTGTCGCGCAGCATTTGCTTGTCTTCGAAAGATTCTTCTGCAAACTGCATAGAATCAAACACATGGCTGCCATCTTCCAGCGTTATCTCAGGATAGCGCTTGTTTTTTCTAAAATGGTCGATTGCCAAGTTGTGTGCGATTCTACAAATCCAGGGAAGAAATTTCCCTTCTTCGTTGTATCGGCCACCTTTTATCGTGTTGATCGCCTTAATAAAGGTATCTTGAAGCAAATCTTGTGCTTCATAGCGATCTTTAACGATTAAGTAAATAGCCGTATAAATACGGGATTTGTGTCTGTGAAGTAGCATTTCGAACGCCTCTTCGTTACCGGTTTGATAGAGCGCAACCAGTTGGCTGTCGCTAGATCTGCTGTCAATCATCGTCTTGCGTTTTAGTAACGTAAAGATGTCGCTCGATAGTGTGTGGGTTAGTTTTTTTAACTTGAATAGTGAAAAGTAGAATTATTTTACTGAAACCCAAAAAATTTTTACAAAAATCTTGCCTGTTGTATAATTTCTTTCGCTAATTGAGCCGATTTTTTGATTGTACCTATAATCTTGCCATGGCAGTAGCTAAAAAACGTCTGATTAAGAGTCTGGAGAATTTATCCGAAGACTTGCGTGAATTAATGCGCGAACAATACCCCAATGGGTATGAGTCCAGTATCACCCGCATTACCAATGCGAAGAAGGAGCCCATCTTTGTGTTTCCGTTGGAAACAGATGACTCTGTATTTTTAGTGAAAGTGCCGGCTACTAAAAATAGCGAAGGCGAATACGACGTGGAATCGGGCAAAAAGCAAGAGTTTGATGCCGAAGATGATGAGGCTCAAGGCCCACGTGACGATGACTTTGATGCTGGAGATAGTAGCGATGGCTTTGACGATGATGGCGACAGCGGAAAAGAAGCCAGCTACGATCCGGATTTTGATAACTAACTTGCTCTACAAAACCGTAATTCGTCATTCGATTCTAAACTTTTAAGAATGAATAAAATTCAAAAAAACGAATTACTGGAAACACTTGCTTCTACTGAAGATGATTTGATCTTGCAACAGGTTAAGGCTGTTTTGGAAGGAACAGATGTTTCAATCTGGGATGAACTCAATCCTCAACTTAAAGCATCTATTGAAAGAGGTTTGCTCCAATCTAAACGAGGAGCTGGTTCCTCGCACCTTGAAGTGATGAGTGAATTTCGATCGAGGGTGAAAAAGTAAAAAGAGTGAAAATCATCTGGACTCCAGAAGCTAAAGATTCCTTTTCCCAAAATCTTGACTATTTACTTGCCGAATGGGGTGATCAAGTAACTTCCGATTTTCTTGATCGTGTAGATGAGGTCATTCTTAGGCTATCAAAAAATCCCAAAATCTATCCCGTCATCAATCCATCTGATAACATCCATCGATGTGTAGTTGTTAAGCAGATCAGCCTTTACTACCGGATTGTTTCAACAACTCAAATTGACTTAATCACATTTTGGAATAATTTTCAAAACCCTGAAAAGCTAAAATTGTAATTCAGGCTCAATAGTTAAAGTTGATCTTCGGTAGGACATCGCTTGGCTATTTTCTACTTTTACCGATTGAAATGAATAACTTTCCTGACGACGCTCATTTAGACGACCTCGATCCCAAGCAATACATTATTATTAAGCGGGCACGGGTCAATAACCTCAAGAACCTTAGTGTAGCCATTCCGCGCAACAAACTCGTGGTGATCACCGGGCTATCCGGATCGGGCAAATCTTCTCTCGCTTTTGACACCTTGTTTGCCGAAGGACAACGCATGTATGTGGAAAGCTTGAGTTCGTATGCTCGGCAATTCTTAGGGCGCATGGAAAAACCCGAGGTCGACTACATTCGGGGTGTATCACCTGCCATCGCCATCGAGCAAAAAGTGAACACGCGCAACCCACGCTCGACCGTAGGAACTACTACCGAAATTTATGATTACCTGAAGTTGCTGTTTTCGCGTATCGGTAAAACGTATTCTCCTGTCAGCGGACAAGAAGTGAAGCGTGATTCTGTGGCGGATGTAGTCGATTATATCAATTGGCAGAAAGAAGGAACGCGCATTATGATTACGTGTCCACTGCAAGTTGAAAAAGGTCGCAAGCTTGCCGATGAACTGAATCTCTTACTCAGCAAAGGATTTACACGCGTGTTGGTGGATGGTGAAGTGAAATTTATTGAAGAACTGGTTGGTGCTTCTCCGGCTGAAGGTGAGGTGAAGAAAAAGCCATCTGCGAAAGCAAAAAAGATAGAAGGTGAAGTCGAAATTTTGATTGACCGGGCGGCTGTTAATGCAACGGACGAAGATTTAACTTTTCGTCTCTCAGATTCCGTGCAGACTGCTTTCTTCGAAAGTCATGGTGATTGCGCTGTGTATGTGGAAGGAGCCACGAAAAAGAATTTTTCTGATCGGTTTGAGCTAGATGGCATTTCATTTACAGAGCCATCCATCAACCTCTTCAGTTTTAATAATCCTTTCGGAGCTTGTCAAACGTGCGAAGGCTTTGGAAAAATTTTAGGCATCGATGAAGATTTGGTGATCCCTGATAAAAGTCTTTCCATTTACGAAGGTGCCATCGCTCCGTGGCGTGGCGAGGTGATGAGTGAATGGGCAAAACCTTTGTTGAAGAATGGAATCAAATTTGATTTTCCGGTACACAGGCCTTACAGTGAGTTGACCCAAAAGCAGCGTGACATTATTTGGAATGGAAATGAATATTTTGAAGGCCTCCACGAATTTTTCCGGTACCTCGCTTCCAAAACACACAAGATTCAATATCGTGTGATGCTTTCCCGCTACCGCGGAAGAACTACTTGTCCGGATTGCCGTGGCACCAAGCTGCGGAAAGATGCAGCGTATGTAAAAATTGCCGACACATCTATTACTGACATCGTGTTGATGCCTATTGAAGAAGCGCTTGTGTTTTTTCAAAAATTGAAGTTGCCTGCCTACGAACAGAAAGTTTCGGAGCGCATTTTAACCGAAATCAAATCGCGGTTGGAATACATGACAAAAGTGGGGCTTGGCTATCTCACTTTGAATCGAGTAACCTCTACTTTATCGGGTGGTGAATTTCAACGCATCAAACTCGCTACTTCGTTGGGCAGTGCATTGGTGGGCTCCATGTACATTATGGATGAACCGAGCATTGGCTTGCATCCACGCGACACTGCGCGAATGATTGAAGTGTTAAAGTCGCTGCGCGATATGGGCAACACGGTAATCGTTGTAGAACACGAAGAAGAAATTATGCGTGCTGCCGATCAGATCATTGATATTGGTCCGGATGCCGGATCGCATGGCGGTCATTTGGTATTTCAAGGTTCTATAAAAGATATTAAAGGAAAGGTGCGCAGTCACACTACCGATTACCTCAGTGGCTTAGAGAAAATTCCAGTACCTGCTTTGCGCAGAAAGTGGAAAGATTCCATCACTGTGGTGGGTGCGCGAGAAAATAATTTAAAGAATCTGAAAGTTACGTTTCCACTTGGGGCACTTACTGTGGTGACTGGCGTGAGTGGTTCGGGCAAGTCGACACTGATTTCAAAAATTCTTTATCCTGCTGTAGGCCGGTTGAGCGGATCTGTTTCGGAATCTCCGGGTAAATATGATCAACTGACAGGAGACTTCACCAAAATCAAACAAGTAGAATTTGTAGATCAGAATCCGATTGGAAAATCGTCACGCTCCAATCCGATCAGTTATGTGAAAGCCTACGATGCCATTCGGAATCTATATTCCGATCAACCTTTGGCACAGCAACGTGGCTACAAGCCTTCTCATTTTTCTTTCAACGTAGAAGGTGGACGGTGCGAAACTTGCGAAGGCGAAGGTGAAATCAAAGTAGAGATGCAATTCATGGCCGACATTTTCTTAGAGTGTGAGAGTTGCCATGGCAAACGTTTTAAACAAGAAGTGCTGGAGGTGACCCACAAAGAAAAATCCATTGCTGATGTGCTGGATATGACAGTGGAAGAAGGGCTGGAATTTTTCAAAGACAAGAAGCCGGTGTACGAGCGCATCAAACCTTTGTTTGAAGTGGGGCTTGGATATGTGAAGTTGGGGCAATCTTCCAATTCACTTTCTGGTGGAGAAGCACAGCGTGTGAAGCTGGCCTCTTTCTTAGGAAAAAATTCTTCGGATGCGGCTGATCATATTCTTTTCATTTTTGATGAGCCAACCACCGGTTTGCATTTTCATGATATTTCAAAATTATTGAAAGCCATCAACGCCTTGGTCGATGAGGGGCATACAGTAATTGTCATTGAACATAACATGGAAGTAATCAAGTGTGCCGATTGGATTATTGATTTGGGGCCGGAAGGTGGTGAGAAAAACGGAGGGCAACTACTTTTTGCGGGTACTCCGGAAGACATGGCCAAAAAGGGGAAAGGTTATACCGCCGATTTTTTACGAGAGAAATTATGATACACATCAACAAAGTGGACGCGAAAGAGGCCATGCGCCTAATTGAAAAAGTAGTTTCAGAATCAGAAAAGATTCAAAAGCATGTGGCGGTTGCCATTTGCGGTCCGGAAGGTGAATTGATTTCTTTTTTGCGAATGGACGGTGCATCGCCGGCTGCTTCGGTGATTGCACAAAGCAAAGCGCATACGGCAGCCCGCGATCGTAAGTCAACGCGTGAGATGGGCGAGTTTATGATTGAGAAAAATCGAGAGCAAGCTTTTTGGGGCGATGCAAAAATTACCGGCTTTGGCGGTGGACTTCCCATCCTTCACGATGGCAAGGTAATTGGCGGAATTGGCGTGAGTGGACTTTCTGAATCGGAAGATGAGCGGATTGCCGGCATTGCTATTCAAAGTGTATATTCAAATTCTTCCCATGCGTAAATCATTTGTCTTTTTTAGTCTATTGTGCCTTTCCTTCATTCCTGAAGTGTTCGCTCAAAATAAAATCGAGCAACAGATACTAGATCTCTCCAAAAAGAAATTTGACTGGATGATTCACAAAAAAGTAGACTCATTGGCGTTGGTGTTGGACAGCGAGCTACGATATGTTCATTCCAATGGTTGGACTGAAACCAAGCAGGAAGTTTTGGATGATTTGCTTTCCGGCAAACTCAATTATGTTGCCATTGATATTCACAATCAGCAGGTTCGATTCTATGAACAAACGGCCATTGTCAATGGCTCCGGAAAATTTCAAGTGACGATGAGTGGTAATCCATTAACGATTGAATTGGGTTACACCGAAGTTTATGTGAAGCGCAAGGGCAAATGGTTGTTGGCGAGTCGTCATGCCAATCGGATGCCTTAGACCAAGATAATGCGTTAAGAATATAGACCGAGTCAATTAACTGACGACTCTTTCCGATTGTCAGGTTTAAACCTTGACGAATACTGGAACCGTCAGTATTGTCAAGGTTAAACTTTGTAATTGCTGATCAATTTTTCAAACTCAGCCTTCCGATAGCGAGAAAGAGGCACTTGCATTTCATTCTGCATTAGGATTATATCTCCATCGCGATTGGAGAGTTGCTTGATGAAATCCATGTTGATGATGAAGGAACGGTGCGGTCGAAAAAACTTTATGCTGTTTTGTAAAACTCCTTCAAACTCACCCAGAGGTTTGCTGGCCAAAAAAGTTTGTCCGGAAGCCTGAACAATTTTCGTGTACGTGCCCGAAGCTTCCAACAACACAATATTATCCAACCGAATAAAATCAATGCCATTGAGCGACGGAACCGCCAACTGCGATGGCACCAAGTTGTTGGTGTATGCCTCGCGCAGTAAACTCACCCGCTCTTCTAATCGGGAAGTGTGCTTGCTTTCGAGGTATCGATTGACCGATCGTTTTAATTCATTTGGATCTACCGGTTTCAGTAAATAATCAAATGCGGCAATTTTAAATGCCTGTATGGCATATTCATTAAATGCGGTGACAAAGATGATGTCGAACGTAATTTCTTTCGAATTAAAAAATTCGAGTAACTGTAGACCTGAGTATCCCGGCATTTCAATATCTAAAAATACTAAGCTGGGATTGTGTTGATGGATTTCGCGCACTGCCTCTGGAATGTTTGCAGCCTCGCCTACAATTTTTACCATCGGCATATGTGTTTGCAACAACTCGGTTAGTGCTGCTCGCACATTTTTTTCATCATCTACAATCAATACGGTTAGTTCTTCTTTTATATCATTCATAGTCAATGGGTACGTGAATGATTACGCTGGTGCCTTCCGGCATTTGATGGTCATTCATCCGATCTATAATCTCTAATTCTATTTTCCTCTGCTTGCCGAAGTTAAGCAAATCGATTCTTCGCTGATAGGCTGCCAAGGCAAATGATTGGTGCGCCGACTTTCTGCTTTTGGAAAACTCCATGGCTGCCTTTCGTCCGATCCCATTGTCTGAAATATGAATCCGCAAAAACTCGTTGATTACACTAAAGCTGATGTGGAGCAATTTGGTGCCTGACTTGTGCATCAATCCGTGACGCAGTGCATTTTCAACAAATGGTTGGGTAAGTAGCGATGGAATGCGAATCATCTCATTTTTCAATGTATCGCTCACATCAATGGTATACGTCAACGTGCCATCGAAGCGATCTTTTTCAATGGCCAGGTATTTTTCCAAAATCTCGATTTCCTCTTGAAGCAGAATGGTTTCTTTTGCAGAAAAATCAAGCACTTTGCGGAGCAAGGTCGAAAAATTCTGAATGTGATGACTTGCTTCGTCCTTCAATCCCACCAGCACCTTACTTTGGATGAGTGACATGGTGTTGAAAATAAAATGCGGATTCATTTGAGCACGAATGGAAGTAAGCTGGGCAATGCGTAATTCCTGTTCGCGCGTCATCAGCATCAATTGTTGCTCCCTGCGCTCCGCTGCTTTTCGCAAGCGGAAATAAGCGATCATTGCCAACAACAGCAGCGAGCCAAAAAATACTAGAATCAAAAACCAGGTTTGTCTCCAGAAAGGGGCTTGAATTTGTATGGCAAGTGCTATTACATTGGAAGATCGAGTGCTATCTTCATTTTCAGCGAAAGCTTCAAAAGTATAATCTCCAAAAGGAAGCGACACGTAATTAACTACCGGAGACGCCAAAGTGGTTTTGTTCCAACGTTCGTTTTCTAATTCTTTAATCCGATAATAAATGGTAGTGGTGCCTGCACTCCGCAAGTTGTTTGACACATCAAAATTAAAAATTAGTTGCCGGAAATGGGGTGACAGTGTGATTTCGTTCTGGTATTGTCGAAACAATACAGTATCAGATTTGATGGATTGAATATGAAGTTTTGGTTGTTGACTGTTTTTGTTTTGCATTTGCAAAAATCGCTGCACTCCCTCCCGCCCAGCTACCCAAAGTTGATCTTGCACCATAGCTAAATCATACACCTCATTTGAGATCAGCCCTTTCGTATGATCAAGTTGTGAAAGATTTTGTGTGTCGAATTGAAATGAAGCTATCCCCTTGTCCGTGCCGATCCAAACAGAATTTTCATTAATTGTCAGTGCTGTAATCTTGTTGGAAGGGAGTCCATCTTTTGTAGTAAGGTGTTTAAATGCGATTCCATTGCGAACGAAGAATAATCCGTTGGTGAACGTGCCCAGCAAAACAAAATCGTTTGTGATTGCAGATGCTGAGACACCCGGGGAATCTGTTGATCCACTTTTCGGATTCCATACCTTAATATTTTCGCCATTTAAGGACGCGGTGTACACTCCTTTTTGTGTACCAATCCACAGAATTTGTCGAGCAGAATCAAATGCTACAGAGGTAGTTCGCAGGGAAGACAAAAACCGATTCGTTTGAAATGAAATTGCATCTAAGGTAATTACACCTGATGAGGTAGCCAGCACATATTCATCATCTGCCTGAATTATTTCTTTAACAGATACCATTTCAATGATTCGCTCTAATTTATTTTTTGCCAGATCGTAAACATACAGTTGATCGGAAAAGGCGAGCAACCGATTTCGGTTTTCATCTACAAATAAACTTTGAATTTCCACCTTGGAGGGAAGTTGAAAACTTTGGATCGCGGAGCTTTCTCCATTTAGAATGGTTATTTTTCCTTGTTGTGATCCGGCTATGACTAGAGGTTTCGCTTGAGACGAAAACAGTTTCGTTTGCATTTGAAAATCCTCCGAAGAATATAGCGTGCTATACAATGACGGGATATAAAACAAACCATCATTTAATGTGCCTACCCACACATTGCCCTCATGGTCTGTCGCTACGGTGCTCACATTTTTTCCTTGCAATAAGTACGTGAAGGAACCATCGGTTCGCATCAAGTCAACGCCATCGGTTTTAATAAATGCCAGAAGAGAGTCTCCTACATTTTTAATAGCGCGGGTGGTTGTAATTGTGTGGGGAATTTCATGGGTCCATTCCGTACTCTTGTCCTCTGCTAATTTGAAAATTCGTTTTTGGGAGGCATCCCAAAGGAGCAAGTGTCCCTGCCATTCTTCAATACGCAATCGATTTGCATCAAAGTGATATTGACTTTGCGGGAATGTGTAACATTGCTCCGTGCCAGAGTTACATATCTTCACCGTATCATCCCTCATTGCGCATAGCCACGCCTTTCCATCAGAAGCGATCACGTGATGGATGAGGTATCCCTTGTTGATCTTCCAATTGGCAGAGTCACTCAGCGTCCATTCGGCAGAAGCTGGTGTATAATTAAAAAAGCGTTCACTGCTAGTAATGGCAATAAAACCCTTTCCCGCAGAGACAGTAGGAAAGCCACTGGAATATTTCCCTTCCCACGATGTTAACTTTCGCAACGAATCGCCTTCCACATATAAAATCTCTCCGAAGAAATTATGCAACCAAATGGTGCCCTCGCTGTCCTGAAAAATCCCCGTAACGGCTTTGGAACGTACTGTGCTATTCTCATACATGCGAAAATGAATGCCGTTGTAGCGCGCTAATCCATTTTCGGTACCTAACCACAAAAATCCATCAGCATCTTGAAAAGCACTGTAAATGGTGTTGGAAGGCAGGCCATTGTTTTGGCTGATGTTAAAGTTGACTATCTCTTGCGCCATTAGATCATAGGCAAATAATCCCAAGAAGAGAAAACACACTTTCGCCGCCCTCGGTATTTGCCGCATGGTTGCATGCGTGAGTCGCGAAAACCAAATTTTCCAATGAATGACGAATCCGATCATTCAGCAAAATAAAAAAAGCTGCCTAACAACCATAGGCAGCTTTTGTAAAGAATGGGGGTACAAGTGATTTTTAATTGTTGGGGTCGTCATACACACGGCCAGCCACCAAATGGTGGTTGTTCGAAGACGGTTCGCCTCCACTGCCGCATGAGCTATTTGAAAAATAATATGCTTTGTAACAAATTCCACCGCATCCGGTGCTTGTCCAGAAGTAAGCGAAAGGGAAAAGATTGGGCACGGCACCTTGTGTGGCACACACGGTTATTGCTTCTGATTCGGTGAGTAAGCGCCAGTCAGAATATCCATTAGCCTCTAAATTGTTGGCAGCCGTATTCGATGCTGACTGATTACCACTATACTCCATATCGATGTATAGGATTAAACAATTTCCTTTACTGGTTGTGCCCGTTGTGGTGAGCGAACCTATTTTCCCTCCCGCAAATGTTTTACCATAGATTTGATTTAGCAGAGTATTGTCTTTGGTATAAATCTGATAAGGAGTTTCTCCATCGTCCAATCTTTTCTGTACGGTTTCCGACACGTCTGTTAGGGTGATAGTAACTGTTGCATCTTTGGAAATACCTCCACTGCTAACACGTATGGCCGCCTGGACAGAAGTGCGCAGCTCATAATTAAAATACGAAGGAATGGCCACGGTCAACTGTCCTGATGAACTAACCGCTATGGGACTTGATCCTTCTGTAAGCATGGCAAAAGCTAGTGTTCCAGAATTGGTACTTGCCGTAACGGTACCCAGCACTTGCCCAAGGGTTGGGTTTTCTGCTATGGTTGCATTAAAGTTGCTGACGTTAACAACCACTTCTACAACATCGGTGAGCGTGATCGTTACATTGATCGTCTTGGAGACTGAGCCGTTGGTCACTTTCACTTTACCCGTAACAGAAGTGCGAGTTTCAAAATCAAAGAAGCTGACGCTGCCAACCGTTATTTGACCGGTGGTAGCGTTGATGGCAAATGCTCCATTCAGTGTTTCAGATGGCTCTACCGAATAGGTTAATGTGCCACGATTGGTGGTAACGGCCACGGTGCCGAGCACTTGACCGAGCGTTGGGTTTTCGGCAATGGTGACCGCAAAATCGGTAGCGGTAATTGAAATGGGGTCTTCCTCTTTGGTGCAGGAAATAACCACGCCTGTCAGTGCAAGCGTAAAAATCAAAATGGATTTGAGTGGGGATTTGATCATAGGTTTATTAATTATTGTTTCAAAACTCCAGAAATAACCCGGCAAGCAAAGTGCCGATAGATGAGTGGTTGGTTTGGCTTAATGAATATCCTGCATTGCCAACCAATGGAATGTGACGGTATTTTGATTTAACCGTAATTATGCAATAGAAAATTCTATTGCATAATTTGACGATTGAAAATCAACAACTTAGGATTAATGAAAAACAACTCATTTGGTGATTTTCACTGTCAAGGTTAAACCCTGACAATCCGAAGGATTCGTCAATAGATTAACTAACTCTTTAATTCCTAATGCATAATTTGGGTTTAATAAAAATGATTTGTTTATTTACTTAACAAAATATAAGCATATATATGGCTAAGGAATACTTGGGAGAATTTGAGGAACTGATTTTGACGCTGGTGGCGGCCTTGCAGGAAGATGCCTACGGGGCGGCCATTGCTGAAGAAATTGAGACGCGATTGAAGCGCGAGGTCAACTTGAGTGCCGTGCACGTTACGCTCTACCGATTGGAGGATAAGGGCTACATCAAATCGAGTATGGGTGGCGGAACCAACGAGCGGGGCGGCAGACGCAAACGGATTTTCAGCATTACCAGCGCCGGCATGGCGATGTTGAAGGCGATGAAGGAGTCGAGAACGGAGTTGTGGAAGTTGGTGCCCCAACTAAAAATTTCTTAAGTCTAATCCAAACTATTCTAGTATGAATCAATCTATTGGCAAGAGTGATATCTATGGTTGGCCTTTACGATTTCTTCAATGGTTTTGTCCGACACATTTGCATGAAGAGATTGAAGGAGATCTGATTCAACGGTTTCATTCTGATTTAAGAAAAAACCCGAATCAATCTGTGAGAGTAACTCTTTTAAAGGCAAAGATAAGATTAGCATTTTCCGTGTTTCAGTTTTTCCGACCTGGAATTCTGCTAAAGAACATGGAGTCACCATATATCAAGCCAAAAGCTAATTTCCTCGGCGAATTTCGCTTTAGAAAAACCAACAATCTTATTGGCTGGTGCTTGTTTCTTATTTCTTTGATTGTTTATTCTCTTACGCTTGAGGAGACAGCAAGCTATTGGGATCCTTCTGAATTCATTGCTACTTCTTATAAACTTCAGGTGCCACATCCTCCGGGGGCTCCACTTTTTTTACTTCTAGGCAGATTCTTTTCTTTTTTTGCTATTAGTGATGCCACGAAGATAGCTTACGCGATCAATATGATGAGCGCACTTGCAAGTGCATTCACGATACTCTTTTTATACTGGTCCATTGTTTTATTCGGGCAAAAGTTAGTTTCCATTGTTAAATCTCTCGAAGAAAGGAATGGATTACTCATTGCTTCTGGTATTGTGGGTTCCCTTTCGTATGCCTTTTCCGATTCCTTCTGGTTTTCAGCCGTAGAGGCTGAAGTATATGCCATGTCATCTTTATTCACTGCATTTGTTGTGTGGGCAATTCTTAAATGGGATACCATTGCGGATGAATCCCGTGCAAATCGTTGGCTGATATTGATTGCTTATGTTATTGGCCTTTCCATTGGGGTGCATTTGTTGAATTTACTAACGCTTCCAGCGCTTGCTTTAATCTATTACTTCAAAAAGTATAAGGCAACCCATTGGGGAGTACTAACCACGCTTCTTTTAGGTGGGTTGATGATCGTAGTGATCAATGATTTGATTATTCCCGGTCTACCAACGCTAGCCGGTCATTTTGAACTTTATTTTGTTAATACTTTAGGTCTGTTCTTTGGCTCTGGGGCAATCATCTTTGTTTTATTGCTCATTTCTTTATTGGCTCTATCTATTCGGCATACGCAACATAAACACTACTATGTTGGTAATACCATCGCATTAGCCGTTACTTTTCTACTCATAGGTTACGCCTCCTATTCAATTATTCTCCTCCGATCAAATTATGATCCGCCCATTAACGAAAATGCTCCAAAAGATGTGATGAGTTTTGTGCGCTATTTGAAACGCGAACAATACGGCAGTCGACCTCTTCTATTTGCTCCCTACTTCACTTCCAATCCTATTGGCATGCATTACACCGAGCAGACCTATATCAAAGGGAAAGACAAGTATGAGTTAGGCCCTCAAAAATACGAACTTGATTATCGCTCTGAAGAGATGACGTTTCTTCCAAGAGCCTGGTATCCGGAAGATAAAGAGAGCTACGAACAAATCATGAATTTAAAAGAAGGTCAGAAGCCCACCTTTGCTCAAAATATGGCTTATATGTTCAAGCATCAAATTGGTACCATGTATGTCCGCTACTTCATGTGGAATTTTGCGGGCCGCCAAAGCGATGAGCAAGGTGCTGATTGGTTACGGCCATCCCATTGGATTAAAAAACTTCCGCCCGCCTTGGCGTCCAATAAAGCCAAAAACAATTTTTTTATGCTTCCATTTGTGTTGGGGTTGATTGGCATGTTTTATCATTTTCTCAAAGACACCAAAAATTTCGCGGTCGTTATGTTATTGTTTTTCATGCTTGGCATTGCCATAGTACTTTACCTGAATTCGCCCGCATCAGAACCACGTGAAAGAGATTATATCTATGCCGGGTCCTTTTATGCATTTACCTTTTGGATCGGGCTTTCAATCATTGCTCTGGCTGATGGCATTACTCACGTAATCAAAAACAAAAGAATTGTGCTAGCGGTGGCCTCTTCCATAGGAATGATTGCTCCAATAGTAATGATTATGGAAGGATGGGATGATCACGACAGGTCCGATCGATTTTTCTCAATTGATGCTGCCCATAATACGCTCATCTCGTGCGATCCAAATGGTGTTATTTTTACAGGTGGCGATAACGACACCTTTCCTTTGTGGTATGCACAAGAAACAGAAAACTGCCGCACCGATTTGAGGGTACTGGTGCTAAGTTATTCCAATGGAGATTGGTACATCGATCAGACTACCCGACAAGCTTATAAATCAGCACCTTTTGCCTATACCCTTTCACCTCACAACTATCGGCAATCAGGACTCAATAACTATATACCTTTTGTAGATCTTAAATTAAAAAGTATTGAAGCTTCCGAGTATTTACAACTATTAAAAAAAGAAAATTCGGTGCTTAGTGATGCTGACAGAAATATTATTCCGAGCAAAGTAATTACGCTTCAAGTGAACAAAGAAGATGTAATCGCCAAAGGAATCATTCCGAAGGGTATGGAAAGTTGGATAGTTGACAAAATGTTACTGAATTTGAAAGGGAACTCTTTAGTTAAGGCCGATCTTCTCTTTCTTGATTTGCTGACAACTAGCCATTGGCAACGACCCATCTATCTCAATAACACTTCCATGGCTCAATTGAATATAGACGTGAGTCCCTATGCGGTGCAAGAAGGAAATCTCTATCGCGTGCTTCCGATAAAAAAGCCACGCAATGATCGTGACTATTTGGTAGACACTGAAAAGACATACAATCTTATGCTAAATCAATTCAAATACCGTGGGTTGGATGATCCATCGATTTATTATACCAACGATTATAAAATGTCTGTGCAAAATCAACGGAGTAACATGAATGCATTGGCTGAAGCATTAGTTGACAAGGGTGACTTTGAAAAAGCCTCAGCTGTTTTAGATTTCTCATTAACAAAAATGCCTGATCATGTATTTGCCTATGACGCTACCGTTGCCGATACGGTAAATCTGCTTTTCAAAGTAGGGCAAAAGCAAAAGGCAGTTGAAATCGCAACAGTCGTTGGTGATCGCTCCATCGAAACAGCTTCTTACCTAGTAGCAGAAGATAAAGGCATTTCGTTTGAACTGAGAAAAAATCTGTTTTTGCTTGGCGCGATGGAACGATCATTATATGAAAATAATGAAGTAGCATTAGGAGAAAAACTTGAAGCACAGTATGACAGATTGATAAACACGCTTCAAAGCAATAATCAGGTGAACTGATTGCACGAACATGACGATATTTTGCAAAAGATGATGAAAGACAAAATCAGTGAAAAAATCCCAAAAGGTACTCTTCGGATACTACACTGGTTTTGTCCCAACTACCTCCATGAAGAAATCGAAGGCGATTTGATTCAAAAATTTAATCGGGATGTGAAAGCGTTTGGTGAGAAGCGAGCGAAGAGAAGGTTGCTATGGAATGTGGTGAGGTTTTTTAGACCGGGAATATTACTACGTAACCAAATCCGACAAAATAGTTTCTCCAATATGTTCATCATCAACTTAAAATTCAGTTGGCGGAGTATTCATAAGCATCGTGTCTTTTCTTCAGTTAACTTACTTGGCCTTGCCCTGGGTATAAGCGTTTTTCTATTGATTTTAAACTATGCCCTGTTTGAAAGAAGCTATGACCATTTTTTTTATCGTCATGCAGATATTGTCAGAATAGCCTATACGCGCTTAATCGACAACCAATCTGAGTTTAGCAAAGCACAAGTATTCCCAGCAGTTGGAGAAACACTAAAAGAGGAGATTCCCGAGGTTGAAACCTATACGCGAATGTTCCCCATTTCAACCCATGTAGAGGGTGTGCTTTCGATTGAATACGATGGTGAGAAGAAAGCTTTTGCTGAGTCTTCCATCTTTGCTGTTGATCCTACTTTCTTGAAAATATTTCCTTTAAAACTTCTTCATGGAGATGTAGGAACAGCATTAGTTGGCGATAACAAAGTGTTACTGTCCGAGTCGGTTGCGGTAAAATATTTTAACACAATAGATGTTGTAAATAAAACTATCCATTGGGATGGAATGGGCGACTATACCATAACGGGTGTGTTCGAGGAAATGCCAGTCAACTCTCACATGAAACTGAGCGTCATTACATCTTGGATGAATGTGTATGAAGAAACAAGCAAATGGAACTGGGATGGCTTTTATACTTACTTGTTGCTAAGGCCCAACACAAACCACAAATCACTTCAAGCCAAAATACAGCAAGTATTGGACAATCGAATGCTGAAACCAACGCAAGGTGAGCTTGGAAGAGTAGCATCACGTTTTTTTCTTCAACCATTGACCACCATTCATTTGGGTTCTAATCTGATGGGGGAGCTACAATCCAATAGCAGCAAAAGACTCATCAACACTTTGCTAATCGTTGCTGGGTTAATATTGTTCTTAGCTCTTGCCAATTACATCAACCTATCTATCGCTCGGGGGATCAAGCGCGCGAAAGAAGTGGGGGTACGCAAAATGATTGGATCCTCACGAATTCAATTGATGGCGTTGTTTTTCTCTGAGTCATTTCTTCTTTCATTTTTCGCATTCCTATTTGGGGTAGCACTGGTGTTTATGTTGCTGCCCTATTTTAATTCTCTATCTGGAAAAATGACCGAAATTGTTCTTTGGAAAAACCCTGTACAGTTCATAGCGTATTCTTTCATTGGTGTTACCGTGTTTGCCTGGCTCGCTGGTTATTACCCTTCAAGATTACTCACCTCTTCCAAAACCGTTCATGCCTTAAAAGGCGGAACCCCTGCAGGTGGAAAAAATAAACTTAGAAAGGTGCTTTTGGTAGTGCAGTTTTTAATAACGATTGTTCTCGTTACTTGTGGCCTACTCATCCAAAAGCAGGTTTCTTATATGCAGCACCATGAACTTGGGTTTTCATCGAATCTAAAGATTGTAGTCAAGTCATTTGCCGAAGCTGGAGCCGAGGTAGATAGTGCATTTATTTCAAAAATCGAATCACTTAAATCCCGATTGAAGGAAAAAACAGCAATAAAATCTGTCACCATTACATCTAACATTCCTGGGCGTGAAAATGAATGGATAGGTCGATTAAGAAAATCAGAGCAAGAAAAAGAACTTATTTCCATTGCGCGCACACGAGTAGATACAGATTTCATTGCTACTTATGGACTTGCTCTTTCAGCGGGCAGAAATTTTGGAAGCGATAACCCTAAACAAATCATTCTCAATCAGGCGGCCGTCAGAATGTTAGGATTTAAATCGGATCAGGATGCCGTGGGTGGCCTGCTAATGAAGGATTATGAAGTGGTGGGTGTCGTAAAAGACTTTTATCAAAAGTCACTTCATGATCCAGTCCAGCCTTTCATGTTCACACCAAGTGTAGGTTATATGAAGTTTTTAACCTTAGATATCTCTGGAACCAATTTGCCGGAAACGATCGATCTGATTGAAAAAGAATGGCATAATGCCTTTGACAAGCCATTTGAGTATTTCTTTTTAAATGAATTTTTTAATCGACAATATGATCATGAGCGTCAATTAGGATACGTATTTAATACCTTTTCAATAGTTGGAGTTTTAATTGCGAGCTTGGGGCTGATTGGGTTTTCATACTTTGTCACCCATCAACGAATAAGGGAAATTAGTATTCGTAAAACATTAGGAGCGAGCTTCTATAATTTGATCTCACTGCTTTCATCTGAATTTATCCAAGTACTAATTGCCTCTGGAGTAATTGCAACCTGTATCAGCTTTTATGCGATAACTAGTTGGCTGGAGAATTACCCAGTTCGAATGGAAATGAGCTGGATTGACATCACTCTGCCGGTACTTATCGTTGGGGCTTTGGCTTATAGTTCCATTATTTTGATTTTGATTCGTTCGGTTAAGATAAATCCAATTGAAGTATTGAAAAATGAGTAAAGTTTCATCTCACTTTTTCGCGCTTCGTCTACTCCGCAGGTTCTGTCCCAATCACCTACAGGAAGAGATCGAAGGCGATTTGATTCAAAAATTTAATCGGGATATAAAAACAGTTGGAGAGAAGCGAGCGAAGAGAAGATTGCTTTGGAATGTGATTCGATTTTTCAGGCCGGGGATTTTGTTGAGGAATAAACTTTCTGTTAAGCTAAACCAATTGGATATGCTTCCTCACTATTTCAAAATTCTACTACGTACCTCGCTGAAAAACAAGAGCTATGCCTTCATCAATGTCATTGGCCTCGCTATTGGCATGACGGCCTTTGCGCTTATTGGTTTATATGTATTGCATGAAAGGAGCTATGATGATTTTCATTCTAAGAAAAATCAAATTTTTCGTGTGAGGCAGGATCGCTATACACACGGGCAGCTTACGCGTCAATGGACAGCAGGGCCGTGGGGAATTGGTCCTGATTTGAAGGCAAATTTTCCTGAGGTCGTTCGATATGTAAGCGTAAATAGAGGAGGTGCACGATCTACTGTTCTTGCAAATGGTGATATTCTCTTTAAAGAAGACAGAGTATTCTATGCCAGTGAGGAATTCTTTCGACTTTTTTCTTACCCCTTGATCAAAGGAATTGATTCGCTTGTCTTGCGCAGGCCTTTTACAATGGTAGTTTCCGAATCGTTGGCAAGACGCTATTTCGGTGAGGAAAACCCGATTGGAAAAACATTAAAGAATAATGGAAAAGAAGAATATGAAATCACCGGAGTGTTTAAGGACGTCCCTGAAAACTCTCACTTGAAATTTGATGCCCTTTTCTCCTTTGTGAGTTTACTTAAATTAGTAGGTCCGACTGAAGCACAAGATTTGATGTCGAGCTGGGCGTGGGCTGGGAACTACACATATATAGAACTGGCTTCATCTGCTTCGCGAGAATCATTTGAGTCTAAATTACCTGCATTCGTTGAGAAACAAGCCGGCGAACTCCTGAAGTCATGGGGGGAAAGCATGGCCTTTGTCCTGCAGCCAGTTCCGTCCATTCATTTGAATTCCAACTATAAAGATGAACTGGAGCCAAATGGAGATGGCCGTTCAACAAATTATTTAGCGCTCATTGCCATATTCATTTTGGTGATGGCGTGGATTAATTACATCAATATAGCCACGGCCAGATCAATGGAACGAGCCAAGGAAGTGGGTGTTCGGAAAGTTTTGGGGAGCGATCGATTGCAATTGATTAAGCAGTTTTTATTAGAATCATTCGTCATTAAATTGATAGCCATAGGAATCAGCGCAATTCTTTTTTTTCTGTTACTTCCTTATTTCTCAACTCTCATTGATCGAAAAATTGATCTGTCCATTTTTAATTCTTCTCGCACTTGGTTGATGATCGTGGGGGTATTTCTTGTTGGCGTTGTCATTTCTGGCTTGTATCCAGCGTTTGTCATTTCTGGTTTTAAACCTGTACGAATTTTAAAAAGCAGTTTTCAAAACTCCATTGAGGGAAATCATTTGAGAAAAGGAATGGTGGCGGTTCAATTCATTTCTTCCATTGTTTTGATTGCAGGCACAATGGCCGTACAACAGCAGATACAGTTTATGAGCAATAGCCAATTAGGTATTGATACTGAGCAAATGCTCGTTGTGCAAGGGCCGTATGTAAAGGATTCAACGTATACGAGTCGGTTTACTACTTTTCGTGAATCTCTTTTACAATATCCTGAAATAACAAAAGTTACAGCATCTACTGATGTGCCGGGTCGAACTGTTCGTGCCAGCAATGGTGGTATTCGTTTGGTTGGACAAGATGTTAAACTAGGTAATTCTTATCGCGTAATCATGGCCGATGAGGATTTTGAAGAAGCTTACGGGATGAAACTCATCTCAGGCAGATATTTTTCGCGCGACTTCAGTGATCATTGGAAGACAGCATTGGTTAACGAAACAGCAATGAAACTTCTAGGGTTTACGGCTCCCGAAAAAATAATTGGTCAAAAAATTTATGTGTGGGATGAGACCTTGCAGATTGTAGGTGTAATAAAAGACTACCATCATGAATCGTTAAAGAAAAAAGTAGATCAATTGATCTTTGTATGCGACAACGAAATCGCGGATTATTATACGCTGAAAGTAAAAACAAGCAAGTCATTGCACAATCTCATTAACCGCGCAGAAGCAGCTTATAAAACCTCTTTCCCAGGCAACCCATTCCATTACTTTCTCTTGGATGAATATTTTAATCAACAATACAAATCCGATCAGCAATTTGGAAAAGTATTCGGCCTGTTCGCGGTTATCGGAATTTTCATCGCATGCCTTGGTCTCTTCGGTCTTTCATCTTACTCTGTACTTCAACGCATGAAGGAAATCGGCATTCGCAAAGTACTTGGAGCTTCCGTAAACCAAATCACGATGCTGGTTTCCAAGGAGTTTATTCAAATTGTTCTACTGGCAAATGTTATTGCCTGGCCGATTTCCTATTTATTAATAGACAACTGGCTGAACAGTTTTGCAAGTAGAATCGATTTAGGGATTCTGAGTTTTGTAATACCCGGGGCGATTGCACTATTCATCGGGATATTGACTGTATCTTCTCAATCAATCAAAGCGGCTTTGGCTAATCCTGTCAATTCTTTGAAAAATGAATAATGCCGAGCCCCCCAAACTCAGCTCTTCTCATTCTCAACTGGTTTTGCCCAGGGCATCTCTACGAAGAAATCGAGGGTGATCTGATACAGAAATTCAATCGCGATGTGAAAACAGTTGGAGAAAGAAAAGCGAAGCGGATATTAATGTGGAATGTGATTCGGTTTTGTAGGCCTGGGATTTTGTTGAGAAATAAGTTTTCAATTGAATTAAATCAAAGCTATATGATAAGGAACTATTTTCTTGTATTGATTCGAGGCATAGCTAAAAGAAAATTTTATACTGCTATTAATATTCTGTGCCTCACGTTGGGCATCACTTTCGCGCTCCTGCTTGGCGTGTTTGTACACCAGGAATTACAAGTAAACAAGAGCTTAAAAGATGTGGGCAGGCTATTTCTTGTACAAACCCAAGCAAAAAGTACGGATGATTATAACTTTTTTGTTCCGAGTCGATTAGCAAAGCAGTGTTTGGAACAGTATCCACAATTGTTTGAATCTTCCTTTCGGTTCTTTGACCGAAACATTACGGTCTCGAAAGATGATAAACACTTCCGCCTTCAAAGTATGATTGGCGATGCTTCATTCATCAACATGTTTGGATTCGAGGTATTGACTGGCGATGGAGCTACCGCCCTGAAAAATCCCAACTCACTCATCATTACTAAAAAAGTGGCTAACCAATTCTTTAACAGATGGGATGTGGCAGGGGAAACATTATCAGTTTCTACAGAACAAAATGGGCGCAAGGATTACATCATCAAAGCGGTAATTGAGGACCCAGAAGATAAGAACTCCATCACTGATTTCATGAATATGAATGCACAGATTTTTCTACCGCTTGAAAACTATAGAGACTTTTTCCCATTATTCAATCAAGATTCCTGGAATGATCTTATCATCACCCATCTCAAGCTCGCACCTGGCGCATCCGTGAAGGAAGCAGAAAGTACCATCAACCAGTTGGTTGACAAAAACATATCTTCAAAAGATTCAGAAATAAAAATTTATCGACTCAGCCCCATCAGCAACTACTATCAGGTAACAAACCACTCGGCTGTACAAAAGCTGATCACTTCGTTGATTGCTATTTTAGTGCTTATCCTTTTATTGGCTATTAGCAATTTTATAAATATTTCTATTGCCAGTTCGTTTTCGAGAAGTAGAGAAGTGGGTGTACGAAAGGTATTAGGCGGCCTAAGTAAACAGGTGGTTTCACAGTTTATAATGGAGTCATTCGTGTTTGCAGTAGCTTCCTCTTTACTGGCACTCCTTGCCTATCAACTGGTATACCCTTCATTTGGTGAATTGTTAGGCACTAAGATGCCATCCGTAATTAATTTTCAGGGGACATTCCGGATTGTAATCATCATAGCCATAATCTTCATCGGCTTTTTAGCAGGAATCTATCCAGCCATATTTCAGTCGATGGCCAAACCCATCGAGTCATTAAAAGGAAAATCCAAATCAGTAAAAGGCACACTTCAGCTTTCAAGAACCTTAATCGCATTCCAATTTCTCATCACCATCTTCATTTTAATTGCCACAATAATTCTATCAAGTCAAACTTCTTACTTTCTAAACAAAGATTTGGGGTACGACAAGTCTCATGTTTTAATTGTGAATTCTGTTCCGCGCCTCTGGACTGAAGCGGGGTTTCAAAAAATGGAATCTGCCAAAAAAGAATTTTTACTTTCGCCCAATGTTCAATCGGTCTCATTATCCATGGGTGCGCCAGGATGGAATTTTAGCCCCGGCGGTGGTACTCTCTACAAAGCAGAAAATTCATCAGCGAATGGTGTTGGCTACACCGTAACGGGAGCAGATGAGAATTTTTTTAGCGTTTATACCTTGAAGTTGACGGACGGAAGCCTGTTTGATAGTTCCAATAATCGAAAGCCCAACGAAGTGGTGATTAACCGAACTGCACAGATGGCATTGAATATTAAAGTAGGAGATCAGTTGAAAGCGAGCAATTTTGGTGATGCCGTGCTAACGGTGAAAGGAGTAGTAGACGATTTTCATTTTGCTTCATTACACGAAAAAGTAGCCCCGTTGATGATTGTGCACAATGTCGATTTTGAGGCATATCGTTTTTTTAGCTTCAAGATGAAACCGGGCAAGATGAGTGAATCGGTCAATGAGGTCCAAGCTCTTTGGAAAAAAGTCTTTCCAGAAGATGCCTTTGAATTTTCTTTTGCCGATGAACGGCTAAAGCAATTATATATCACAGAACTTCAAATGAAAAAAGCATCGATGTTCGCCACAATATTAATGCTGGTTATTGTAGTAACGGGTGTACTGGGTTTAGTTTCGCTAAGTATCGCGAAGCGAACCAAAGAAATTGGCATACGCAAAGTGTTGGGGGCTTCCGTAAGAACTATTCTAACATTGCTTGCCAGAGAATATATTTTGCTGATGATAGTCGCGATTTTTATAGGAGTTCCATTAAGCTATTTTTTCGCTAATCAATGGCTTGCGAATTTTGCCTATCATATCGAATTGAACTGGTGGATGTTTGCCTTGCCAATTGTATGTTTTTTTCTTGTGATTATTCTAATTGTCTGCGCACAGTCGCTCAAGACTGCTTTGGATAACCCAGTCAATTCGCTGAAATATGAATGATGATAAACAACCTCATACTATTTTTCAGTTTTTGAAGTGGTTCTGCCCTCCTCACCTCCACGAAGAAATCGAAGGCGACCTTATTCAAAAATTCAATCGCGATGTGAAAACAATTGGAGAAAGAAAAGCGAAGCGGAGATTAATGTGGAATGTGATTCGGTTTTTTAGGCCGGGGATTTTGTTGCGAAATAAGTTGACGAAGAACGTAAACCAATCCAATATGCTAGCGGCAAATTTTCATTTTACATGGCGACACCTTCGCAAGCAAAAGTTGACAACTGCAATTCATGTAATCGGGCTTACACTTGGCATTAGTGTTTGCATGCTCATCGCATTGTTTATTGATCAACAAAATAGTTTCGATGGGTATCACAAGAATGCTTCACGAATCTTTCGGGTGAATTCGATTTTCACTGAAGGCGGAATAAACATGAATATGTACGCCACGCCTTTACCGCTTTCACAAGCTATTCGCGAAAGCATAACCGGAGTAGAGCATACTTCATCTGTCCGTACGCTCTTTAAAACAGCTGTGGAAACTGCCCCGGGCAAGCTCTTCCAAGAAGATCGCATTTTACTGACAGAGCAAGAGTACTTTGCTATTTTTGATATAGGCATCATTGCTGGTGATGCACGAAAAGCACTCTCCGTTCCTTTCCAAGCGATTTTATCTGAGTCCACAGCTCGAAAGTTTTTTGGAATTGATAATCCGATCGGCAAAACAATAAAACTGCAATCGAAATTTGAATTTACGGTTGCCGCCATCATGCAAGACGGTCAGTCCAATACCAGTTTGCCTGCTTCCATAATTTTATCATATACCCAAGGGTCAGAGCTTACAGAACATGGAGATACTTGGTACTTTGGAGATTTCCCATGGGTAAAACTACAAGCCTCAACCTATGTGCTTCTTCAACCAGAAGTTCAACAAGAAAAAGTGCAATCACAGCTAAAACAACTAGTGGATGAAAAAATCAATGCCAATCCCACCTTAAATGAAAAGATCCATGCCGCCTTCGAATTACAATCATTACGCGACATTCATTTTGACACCGAGCGATTTGGTGGCGGCCCGTGGGTGAGTGCCATGAACAAGTCATGGCTTTGGTTTTTTACAGGTATTGCTTTATTAGTTTTGGTTCTGGCTTGTGTCAACTTCCTGAACTTGTCGACGGCAAGAGCAGCAACACGCGCAAAAGAAGTGGGCATTCGTAAATCAATTGGGGCCCAACGAAAACAATTGATCACCCAATTTTTGTGCGAAGCGTTCGCGCTCGTTTCTATTTCTACATTATTGTCGATCGTAATTGTATCCGCCTCCATAAAATTCCTTGATGATCTTTTGGGGCAAGGAGTGACGATTCAAAGCATCTTGTCGCTTCAGTCGGGATTGTGGTTGCTTGCTTCAATTGTGGGCATAGCTCTTCTAGCAGGTTTATATCCTGCCCTTGCTATCTCACGGTTCAACCCGGTGTCAACTTTAAAAACAAGCTTTGCCATTTCCAGCACACGCGGTGGTGCATTGTTTCGAAAAAGTCTGGTAGCAGTTCAGTTTATTATCTCTGGCGTGTTGATCGTTGCTGTGCTCACTATCTCTGAGCAAGTGAGGTATATGCACAGCAAACCGCTCGGATTGGAAAAAGATAATATTCTTTCATTGGAAGTACCCGAAATAAAACATGGCCCAGCGCTCGCCCAAGAATTACTCCGGATAACAGGGATCAAAGAGGTTTCTTTGTCGCGGTCGGCACCCATCAGCCTTGACCATTGGTGGAACAGCATAAGCCAGACTGCATCTTCCGACAAGCGCTTTTCAGTTTGTGCCATTTATGGCGATGAAAATTTTTCTTCTTTCTATGGTCTAAAGCTATTAAGCGGTCGCACTCTAGTTCTTACCGACTTCATACCTGATTCTCTTCGAAAAGCAACAACAGCGAATAAGGTTGTCGTAAACGAAAAACTGCTTGCCGATTTGGAGTTAGGCACACCAGCGGATGCAATTGGCAAACAATTTTGGTGGGGTGGGCCGGCAGAGATCATAGGCGTGGTGGCCGATTTCAATACGGAGCCGTTGCGCTATGCAATCTCTCCAACCATTTTATCGCAGCATCCAGACCTGTTTGGTCAAATCAATATCAAATTGAACAATGAAAATTATGCAGCAGCACTAGCTACTGTTGAAACAACGTGGAAGAAATTTTTCCCTGACAAAGTATTTGAAGCAACCTTTCTGGATGAACAAATCAACAATTTCTACCAGCAGGAGGATAAGATCTATAGCCTCTTCAAAGTTTTCGCTTTACTGGCTATCTCTATTTCTTGCCTCGGGTTGTGGGGGCTTGTTGCCTTTATCACACAACTTCGAACGCGAGAGATTGGTATCCGAAAGGTAATGGGGGCTTCCATTCAAACTATTGCATGGATATTGTCAAAGGATTTTTTCGCCACCGTTTCAATAGCATTTGCAATTGCCGCTCCGCTAGCGTTTCTACTTATGGATTGGATACTGGCCAAAGTTGCCTATCGTATTGATATCGGCTGGGGAATATTTTCACTTGCCGCGCTTTCAATTATTGCAGCCGTGATTGTTACCATCAGCACACAAGTGATCCGCTCAGCTAAAGCTAATCCGGTAAACGCATTGAAAAGTGAATAAAGAAAATACAAAATGTGCCTCTATCGTGTGATGTCCTGTCGCTAACAGAGATGATACTCAAATCTCAAAAAATTAATCAGAAACCGAAATTTCAAAAACGATTCTTATCTTTCCTCTATGGAACAAAACAGATACTTGTCGCTGGATGTGCTTCGGGGCATGACGGTTACGTTGATGATTATCGTTAACACGCCTGGAAACGGAGATACTACGTTCGCTCCGCTGCATCATGCTGCCTGGCATGGGTTCACACCAACTGATTGGGTGTTTCCTACATTTATGTTTGTGGTGGGTAATGCCTTGAGTTTTACCATGGTGAAATACGAAGCTCTTGGCAACACCGAAGTATTCAAAAAGATTTTCAAGCGTACGTTTATCATTTTTATGCTCGGGTTCCTCATGTATTGGTTTCCCTTCGTCACACAAGATGCGTCAGGAGCGTATGCGCTTTCGCCTATCAGTAATACCCGCATTTTTGGTGTGCTGCAACGGATCGCTCTGGGCTATGGAATCGGTGCATTGCTCATCCATTTTTTGAAGCTACGGGGCATCCTGATTTTTAGCGTTACTGCGTTGCTCGCCTATTGGGCTATTCTTTTCTTTTTTGGTGATTACTCTTTAACAGGAAATGCGGTGCTCACATTGGATAAATTTTTGTTGGGCGACAATCACTTGTATCATGGTGAAGGCATTGCCTTTGATCCGGAGGGTTTGTTGAGCACGCTTCCCGCGATTGTAAATGTGTTGGCCGGCTATGTGACCGGAAAATTTATTCAGCAAAAGGGAAATACGTACGAAGCCATTTCTAAAATGCTGATGGCCGGTGTTGTGTTGATTTTTATTGCGATCAGTTGGGATCTGGTTTTCCCTATTAACAAAAAAATATGGACAAGTTCGTTTGTGCTTTTAACGGTCGGACTTGATTTGGTGGTGCTAGCAATACTCATTTATCTAATCGATCTGGTTAAAGCACAGCGGTGGACGTACTTCTTCGAAGTGTTTGGGAAAAACACGCTTTTCATCTATCTGCTGTCGGAAGTGGGCGTGATCCTTTTGTATTTTCTCAATGCGTACTCATGGATTTTTGATCATGTTTTCCGTCCTGTTTTTGGCGCGTATATTGGGTCGCTCTTTTTTGCCTTCAGTTGGATGCTGATCTGTTGGGTGGCTGGTTATGTACTTGATAAAAAGAAAGTTTACATAAAAGTATAGTCTGCCTTTAACTGGTTTGAATGATCCAATTAAAAGCAGACTATATCTATGTCGTTAAGTTAAGCACTGTCCACTTCCTCTCTTATGAAGAGGAACGAGGTGAGGTGTAAAATTGGGCTTAACTTAACGATATTGGCAAACTATCTCAATATTACTCCCTCAAGAATCGGTTAATACTTCGCAGCTCCTGTTGGTGTGCTCTTCTTGATAAAGTCGCGGATGTGCTCGTTGGAAGAAATTAAATCTTCAGCTCGGAGGTACATCATGTGGCCGCTACGATAGCCTTCAAAGCGTAAACGATCTTTCATTTTACCGCTCGGGTCTAATTGCCACATGGAATACTTCGCATCGAAATAGGTGGTGGCTCCATCAAAATATCCGGATTGAATCATCACGTGCATGTACGGATTCTCGGCCATGGCCTGACGCAGGTTTTCACCTGTCTTGTCGTTGGAATTATCCCACGGCCGCACCGGACCAAACATGTTGTATTGCAAATCAGTTTTGTATTTCAGCACATCGCGCAGGTAATAGTTGATCGCCGGTGTGAATGAATGCAACCACGAGGTAAGCTCTGAATTATAATCGGGTTCATCGCCCGCCTGTTGACGATCGATACCTAAATAGCGTGAATCCAATCGGCCAACGGTCAATCCCTTTTCGCGCAATAAGTCTTTCCAAAAATATTGTGTGGGCACTGCCAGGTTATGATGCAACACCGTGCGCTCCGATAAACCGGAGTAACGCGAAACTTTTGCCGCGATTTGTTTTTTCTTGGCTTCCTCTAAAAATCCACCACGCGCCAATGCTGGAATAAACTCATCGATGGTGAAGGCTTCAGCCTCTGTTAATACTTCATTCAAATCTTTTTGTTGCAGATCTGCTGGCAACGCTTTTTGATACCATGCCGCTGCCGTGTAGTAGGGAAGAGACAATGCATCATTCACAGCGCCATCTCTTTTTATTCCTAAATCAGTGGGTGATACGAGAATCACTCCATTCAAATACATCCAGTGTGAATTCTGCAACTCTAAAGCTAAACCGGATACACGCGTTGTTCCATAACTTTCGCCAATCAAATATTTCGGTGATGTCCATCTTCCCTGTCGGGAAACGAAATTGTCTACCCAGTCGCCCAGATATTTTATATCAGCATTCACACCAAAGAAAGTAGACTTCTCTGCTTTCGGATCGAGGATGCGCGAGAAGCCGGTGTTGACCGGATCGACATACACAATATCAGCTACATCTAAAATAGAATTGGGGTTATCATGAATTCCATACGGTTGCACTGGATATCCTTCGGAGTCGATGTTTAAAACTTTGGGGCCGGTGTACGCCACGTGCATCCACACGGATGCCGAGCCAGGGCCACCGTTGAAAGAAATCACTAATGGTCTTCTGGATTTGTCGGCCACATCGGTGCGCTCGTAGTAGGTGTAAAACAAAGAGGCGCTGGGTTTGCCTTCGGCGTTCCACACCGGTTGCGTGCCTGCTGTTACTTTGTAGGGAACTACTTTGCCTTTGATCGTAACTTGCCCTGTGGAGTTGACCGCAGACTCAGCCGGCAGAACACGCTCTTGGGCAAAGAGTGAACTAAATGAGAGAAAGAGAATAAAGCTAAAATGTTTCTTCATAGAAATTTGAGTTGATAGATGTTAAAAGTTTAAGTTAAACAAAAGGGCCGCTCTAAAAACTTTTTTTACTAACCGCAACCCTTTCCCTTCTCCACAGAGAGAAGGGTGAAATGGAGTTTTTAAAGGTACCGGAAATCAATATAGTTTGAAATTCGCATTGGTGATGATGGATTGTTTGGAAATTTAAAATTGGTGATGTGAGCGGCTAAATTGGGGTACTATTTGAAATGGAAGTCAGGCAAATCGCATTTAAACATTTACATGCTTTTCGTGCCATACAAACTTACCTCTATGATTCAATTTGTGCTTGGCACGATTCAATACGCACCAATAACCACGGGCTGAAGCCCGTGGCTATTGATTTGCCTCCGCAGGGCAACTATTTGTTAAATGAGGTTTATGTAGTAGAAAGGATCTATCTACTACTTTATAAAATAGATTTTGTTAATTTGACTAGCTCAAATAACCCCGCGAATACGCAGCATGTCCGAAATAAAATCTACCCTTCACCAACACATGGCAAACATGGAGAATTAAAAAATTCCGTAAAAAGTCCAGTACTATTTCCAGTCGCTTATGAAAGATGATAAAAAAATTATTGCTTACAACTCGAAGGGCAAGGCGTTAACTATAAAAGAATACAAAGCTTCTGTTGAAGAATCCATGGCGCACTACAAAAAAGTGAAATGGATTAGTCAAAAAGAAATGGATAAGAAGCTATGAAACGATCTTAAACGTCCTTGGGCTTGTCGGTACGTTTGGTACCTCCATACAACTCATACTCCAACAAACGGCAATCCAATTGTGCTGTATAAAATTCTAAACGCTTGCTGGTTCGCAATCCTATTTTTTTGGCGAGATCCGGATTTCCTGTAAAGATATAGCCTGTGTACCCCTGGCATTTCTTCTTCATAAAATCACCAATGCGTCCGTACGTTTCTTGTAACTCGGTAACATCGCCCAGACGTTCGCCATATTCCGGATTCAGATAAATAACTCCGGGTTTTTCAGGAATGACTGTCGCTTCAAAATCACAAACGGCAAAATCAATGAGCGACTCTACGCCGGCAATGCCTGCATTTACTTTGGACACATGAATGGCATCTTCGCTAATGTCGGTGGCAATAATTTTTAAATCAGGGAGTACAGCTATCTTTTCATTTAACAATTGCAGTTCGCTTTCATACACGGCTGCATCATATCCCAACACGTGCATGAACGAATAATTTTTGCGATACAAACCGGGTCTGCGATTAGTGGCGATGAGTGCTGCTTCGATGGCAAGTGTTCCAGATCCACACATCGGATTTACAAAAGCAGATTGGCGATCCCACTTGGTGGCAAAAATGGTAGCAGCCGCCAAAGCTTCGAGCATAGGAGCCTGACCTGGAATTTTACGGTAGCCGTGCTTAGCTAGAGTTTGTCCGGAGGTGTCGAGAAAAACTTCGACATCGCGATCATTCCAATATAAATGAATAACCGCCTTGTCGTGTGAAGGTCCGGTATCCGGACGTTTCGCGAATTCTCTGCGCATTTTATCGACAATGGCATCTTTCACTTTTACATTCACAAACATATCGTTGTTGACTGTAAAGTGCTTGGCATTGCTGGTGACGGAAAAATATCCGTCAATAGGCAAGAGTGTCTCCCATGGGTAGCGCAACAATTGATTGTACACTTCTTCCGGGCTGTTGGCTGTAAACTCTTTGAGCGAATAGAGTACCTGGCTCGCGCATCGTAAGTTGAGATTGAGACGGATGCAATCATTGACCGTGCCACGCAATTCAACTCCGGTGATGAATTTGTGGTCTATCTCAAAGCCCAGGTCTTGCACTTCCTGCACCAGAAATGGTGAAAGTCTTTTATGACAGGTGATGATTATTTTGCTGGTGGTGGTGAAGATACTCAATGTAATATTTGGTTTTGCTTAAAAAAAATGTCGAAGATTCAACTTAGATGATTGTTAGTCGAGTTCATGAATTTAAATCTTCCCTTGCCCATTTTCGAATCAACATCTTACTAAAAGAGCGCGCTTCTTGCAAAGTGATCAGTGCCTCATTTGTTTTGATAGGCAATCTCATTTGCATTACCTTAAATTTACCTTCCTGTTTCAAAATGCGCCTTCCACTTTCAATTTCCATTATTTTCATCGTTTCCAAGTAAGGGTACAAAGCTAACGAATGCTATTCAAATAAAATCTCGCTATTGCTACGAATCTATCGGAGTCACATCATGCTTACCTTGAATCGTCATCTCCTTTGGAATACTCGCCAGTATCTCCTTCTTCAAGGCTTCAATCAAATGATACTTCACAAAATACCGATACGTAACGATACTCACTTCGCGCACCGGTGCCGGTGATTTGAAGTAGCGAATGTTTTTCATTTGAGTTTTAGTGAGATCGCGCAAGGCCAGTTCAGGTAGAATAGTAATGCCATTGTTCAGGTCTACCATCTTACGCAGTGTTTCAATGCTGCCGGCTTCGTAGTCGAGGTTTTGCAAAAGCGCCTCTTTGCGTTTGAGTTCGCACAGGTTCACTACTTGCGAGCGCAGGCAGTGACCTTCTTCTAACAACCACAATCGGTTGACATCAATATCGGCTGCAAGCAGATATTTCTTCTTCATCATTTTCTCAGCCTGTGATGCATAGACCACAAACTGCTCATAAAATAGGGGCAACTCTTGCAGCGTCGGGTTTTTTAATGGTGTTGCCAAAATGCCGGCATCGAGGTGTTGGGCATTCAGGCGTTCGATGATCTGATCGGTGGTGAGTTCGCTGATCTTTAATTTAAGCAACGGATATTTTTTCAAAAACTGATTGAGAAAAAGTGGCAACAAGTACGGTGCGAGTGTAGGTATGATGCCGATGCGCAACTCACCGCAGATCGTGCCTTTCTGCTGGGCGACTAACTTTTTTAGATTGCCTGCCTCGCCTAATATCATTCGAGCCTGATCAATCACCGTCTGACCAATTTCTGTCGTTTGAACAGGCTGCTTGCTGCGATCAAAGATTTTTACGTCCAGTTCTTCTTCCAACTTCTGAATCATCATGCTCAGTGTAGGCTGCGTAACGTTGCATTTGGCTGCGGCCGCAGAAAAATGTTTCAGCGTGTCTACTGCTACAATGTATTCGAGTTGTTGAAGGTTCATGGTATCTTACAAATGGCAGTCAAGTTACATCTTCTTTATCCTGAGCTTGTACCGTAGTGTGTCTTTTAAAAGTTCTGAATTGTCGGGGAAAAATGATTTCATCTCCGACAAAATAGAAGGATCTTTTTGCACTTGGTTATCGATGATTTGACAAGCCATATCGCTGATCATTTGCTTTAACTCCTCCGTTTGCTTAAACTCATCGCGAAGAACGTTTAAAAAATATGTTTGATTCATTTCATTTACGTCATTTTTAAAGACGCTCTGTATCGCATTTTCGCGCTGATCAATATCTGTGACCGTAGAAAAATAATAACGCAGGCAGTTTACCGCATCTTTATTTTGCCTCCATGCTCCCAACAACAAAGTCTGGCATCCTGCTAAATCATGCATCTTTTCTTTTTTGATCAACGCCGCCTTCAACAACTGATGATTGCCCGTATAAAAATCAACTACCTGACCATAGTAATGCAAAGCCTCCTTTTCCTTTCCAATGAGTCGATATAAATCTGCCACCTTTTCGTCTTGTTTCAACTCTTTGTAAATCTGAATGGCATCTTGCATTAAGTTGCCTCTTTCAAAACACTGAGCCGCTTTTAGTTTATTGCTAGTGTGCTTCAGGTAGATGGAAGCTGCTTCGCGATACATTCCACCTTGCTCCAGTGAATCGGCGGCCTGAGTATAATTTTTTAAAAGCTTGAGATATACGAATGCCGCCTTTTCGTACTCCTTCTTCCTTATAAATTCTTCTGCCGTTGCGTTATACTGTCGTTTCAAATCATAATACGAGTTGCCCAGATCTACACTTCCTGAGCCAGAGCTAGAAATACCCGAAGAGAAAAGGGAAGTACTCCCCCAACGCATCGACATTTTAAAAAGACCTGCTTCACCTCCACGCGAGGTGAGGTTATCATCGAGGGGAATAGCGTACTTAATGGCCTCCTCCGGATTCTTTCGCATGAAAGTCATCAACCGATCTACTTCTTTTTGATTTCGCTCTTCCAACGACTCAAAGTCATGTTGTAGCTGATTTACTTTTTCTTCTGCCTCTTTGCCCAATAAATTTCCGACTAGGCGGGTGAATAACTGACCGAAATCACTTTTGCCCACTACTTCCTTTCCTTGTCCATCCTTCTTTTTAGAAAACAGTGTGCTGTATGCCACTCGCTTGATCTGTTCCCATGGATTTAATGGCTTTGAAATGGGAGGCTTACTGCCCGGTGTAAACGGGTCTTCCAATTTTTTCAATACTTCTTCAACGGGCACCGGCTGAATCTGAAAGCTTTTTATTTTAGTTGGTATCGATACACCCGGCTGAGGAATCACAATTGAATTAGCTGAAGGTTGAGGTTGCGCCAGCAGCGATGAGAGTAAAAGTTCTTCCTGCATCTCTACCATGCCAATCGCAGGATGATACAGAGTGATATGTCGTGGAAATAACTTTTGCAACTCGTGTGTTGACAACTGAACATTAAGTTTTGATCGTTCCGGTATGTACAATCCCTCAAAAACCATTTGAAAAAAATGATGGCCTCTCACGGGCAGTTGCTGAGGGTCAAAATTTCCAATTACAAAACAACCCCATACCGAATTGGGTGTTACATCGGGAAGTGGATATAATTTAAAGCTAGTTGACGAAAGCCCAAGCTGTTCGATCTCCATCAGCCAGTCGTGTGCCCGATCACTCTTGATGGCAATCCCCCGTAGTGGATATTGACTTTGTGCAGCCGGTTCAATCTTAAGCTCCATGATTTATTATTGTGCGTACAAATTGATTTACATACATGGTAAAGAAATTGTCTGTACTTATCAATTTTGAATTGGTGTTGAACTTTCTATAATAGGAATGCCCTGCGAATGCATCACCGGCTTGCACTCCTAAAGATGATTCTAAATTACAAGGGATACAAATATCCGGAATGGATTTGTTACTGCTGCGGAGAACAAAAATCCCAATTCGAGTTGTATGTACTTCACTGCCATCATGAAATACATACACATTTCCGTGCTTAGTGGCTTCGATTTTTCGCGTCAAAGAAAAAAGCTTACCTGCCTTGGTCTGCGTTAATTTGATGTGGCTGTTGTCGATTACGAGTACGTGCTTATTCAAGGCGAGATAATTTTCCGTAGTGATAAAGACCGTGGAAATGTTGCGGAATATATTGGAGGCATGCCTTTGTTTTTTGTTGAGAATTTGTAAATCATTCGTTCTCTTTTCAAATGGTTCGATTCCTATATTCTCAATTTGTTTCACTTCCCCATTTAAATCAATTTGCCATGTCCCTTTCGTGTTTGCATGTATGAAGTGTTTGGACTGAAAGATAAATTGTGCTCCTTTATTCATAGACCAATTATAAAATCTTAGCAATTGGGTTTGCTGGTGAGCGCTATTCAGCAACAGGAGCTTTTGGGATTGAAAATTAAACAGAAGAAAAACATACGCACCTTCCACAAGGCCTACCTCCATGTCGCTGGCTTTAAAAGGCAATCCTTTGCACACGAGTTCCCAGCCGAAGGTGCTTTCTTGCTTTTTGTCGTAGAGTTTAAAAATCGAACGATCTTCCGTCAACGCAAATAGTTCGCCATCGGGTGCATCCGCTAATTTCTGTATGCCTCCGAGTTTAAACAGAAGCGGGTAATCGGTAAAACTCAACGTGTCTTCTTCGCTTACAATTGATTTTTCTGTCGGTTGGTTTTTCCAGGCCTCTGTTAGGGGTAGATTTATTTGTTGTAGCTGGCGGTAGCCCTTTTGCTGATGTGCCAACACAGTGACTTGTCCCTGATCTGTGACCCAAATTTGATAGCGAATACGCGATTGATAGTCCAGTAAAACTTTTTGTAATGGAGTTTGCCGAAGTGTAGACGGTGTAGAAATCAAAATTATTTCCTGTTCTTTTCCTTTGCCATTCTCTTTGAGAAATGATTCAAGCGAGGTTGCACAATGCAAACCGGTTTCAATTAGTTGCAAGCTGTCAATTACTTCATGAATTGTTTGATGCGCAATGGGATAATATTTTTCGCGGCCCAACACGAAGGCAGAAACAGGGATATCGGTCTTGGGGTGTTTGGCAATGGCCAACATAATTGAAAACGCTACCGTCCGGGGCGTGCCCCAATTCTGCAATGTGGAATCAATCAGAATGACTCTGTGAAAGTCATTGTGCACCGGCGGAATTTCGCGGTGGATATATAGTGCTTCATTATTTGCCAGCCGCGAAAGAAACGAAATGTCGTCATAGGCAAATTCTGAAATGAGCAGTTTATCAAAATCTCCTTTATTAGTTAAATCCGAAATGCCACCAATGGGCTGTTCGCTGGGATGATTGCTATGCAACGGGATGTTCAACCCGCCCCATAAACGTTTGATCAATGACCCTACGCGAAACGTTGTGGCATTCTCTATCAGCTCGTCAACAAAATCAGTGGGCTTGTCAGCAGGAAGTTTCGTATCAAATTCAGTAGCTATCGTATCTGAGACCGGAATCAGACCAGCCATATTAGAAACGATATCGTTTGGAGAGTGAAACCGATCGGCCAGCAAAGCGATTGTGCGAAAATCCGAGTTCCATGTTTTAAAAGAAAATTGCATCGGCACACCCAATTCTATTTTGCCCACTTGTAGCTGCGCCAGGTATTTTTGCGATTCCCACACCGACATTTTGTAGTGCGCCCGTTCAAAGAGGGATTGCATCAGTAAAATGCGCTTCTCTTTCTCTCTGTACATTGGAGGCAGTTCGTTCAGCATTCGTAAAAACGAAATCGCTTTACTCACTACTGCATCATCCGTTGTTTTTAAGGCATCTGAAACGATTCTATAAACGGCAGCGACGGACTGCGCTCCATCGGGATTGGTAGCCAACAAAACCAACAAGATAGAACCAAATGGAGGCAAGCCTTGTGGCGTTAATTTTTCTAAAATATGGGTGATGTATTCGCGATAAACAATGGTTCTTTCATTGGGAATGGCAATCACCTCCTGATCGTCTTCCCACTGCCAGAAATAATTATTGCTTGATAGAAAGTAAGTAGCCTGATCCATCAAATCGCTTTTGATAATGTATTTCGTAAAGAACTACGCGACAAAGGCATGAAGCTAAGTTGTGGAATGCGTGTGTAGGTGTTATCCACATCCCACAAAATCCAATCTGTGTTTTGTTGATTCAGTTTCTGTGCTAAGGCTTTTGCTAAGATGGGTAAATCAAAATGATATCCATCCGGCAATAAAAACTGACCGAAACGCCAATAGGTATTTCCCGGAATTGGTAATACCGGTTTGCCGACTAAGAGTGCCTGTGTCGAATTAAGGATAAGCCAGTTTATTTTTTCCAGACGTACCTGTGAAGCATGTGTCAAATATTTTTCAAGATCATGCAGGTTCGCTTTCATGGCATAGGTTTCGCGCTCCTCGCCATCAGCAACCAATTGAAGTGAAATAGACTGATCGACTCCAAAATAATTGTGGTTGAAAGAAGGCAATTCCATTGGCAATGCGCGATCGATGGGTGACCAAAGAAGCGATGGCACCACCTGTGCCGGCAAACTACTGCCCAAAGGAAATAAGTGGCCATCCTTTTCGAAGTACAAATTTTTGATAGGAATGGACTTGACCTCTTTGGAAATAATTTGAAAATCAGAGAAGCCCTTCACCCAAATTGATCCGCTGTCTGTGGCCACCTTTACATTATCCCAATGGCGAATAGAGGCTAAATCGAGTTTTCGTTCTGCCGGCAAGCATGCATAATAAATCAAACTGTCTGAAGCATGAGTTGCCATAATTGATCGATTTCATTTTGAATAAATTGCTTATGCTCACTTTTCTTTACCCAATTGCTTCTGTTCTGCACGTACCGCAACTTATCTTTCAAGACGTTCTTTTCTTCAAATGTTAAATTTTCGGCTGACCACTTTGTTTTCAGAAGGTCTACTTCTTTCATTAACTCTTCGGCATTGGGCATACGGTTGTAATGTGCTTGTGGGTGTGCTTTCGGTGACTGATCTTTTTCAATAACGGCATCGACAATACCCGCTAAAATTTCAATTTGCTCTTCGGTATCCCAAATGTGTTTCAACACCCACAAGTCCGAAACAATGGCTGCATCCCGATTGCAGATCAGCGCACTGGCAGCCAGCAGATTTTGAATTTTCACGGCTCGCCTGTCGGATACCTTTATGCCCGTGCTTCGAAGATTGTGTACCAAATCCACATACTGCTTTCGAATGGGCGAGAGATCTACCAACTTACTTTTTTGTTGCATCTCAATGATTTCGGCAGGCGTAATGGTGGGTTTATCTACCTGCGATCCATCCAACTTCCATCCGGCCAATAATACTTGCTCCAGCAAATCTGTATCCACATAATCGCAGCGAATGCGAATTAGAAAACGATCAAGCAATGCATTCAGCGCCTCATCTTCGGGAAGTAAATTGCTCGCACCCACAAAAAGCAGTGCCGGTAATTTTTTAGTTTCCTTACCTCGTCTGAAAACACGTTCATTCAAAGCCATAAGCAAACTGTTTAGAATGGCGCTATTCGCATTAAAAATTTCATCCAGAAACACAAGCGAAGCCTCCGGCATCATGCCCTCGGTATTTGTTACCAGCTCGCCTTCTTTCAACCTGCGAATGTCAAATGGCCCAAAAATTTCATTTGGCTCTGTAAAGCGAGTCAACAGGTATTCAAAGTTTTTTCCGTCCTGAATACACGATGAGAGATGGCGCACAATGGCACTTTTGGCCGTGCCGGGTGGCCCCAGTAAAAAAGCATTTTCTTTTGCAATCAACGATATGCCCAGCAAATCGACAATTTCATTTTTTCCAACAAAGGCATTTTTAACGTAACTCAATACGCGATCAAACTTTTCAGCACTATTCATCATGAGGCATGTAATTGAAATTCACTCCAAAATTCTTTTCCATATAAACCCATTTGCGCCTGCACTCTATTTTTGAAAAATGGGGTCAGTGCCAATGGCAAATTCTTGTATCTGATAATGCGGTCACAATACAGATGCAGCAAACACGCATTTTCGTACGCTTCATTAAAATCCAATTCTTCGATTCGCAAGGGGTAATGGACCGAAGAATAATGCCATTTTTTTAATCTCGTTTCCAGCAATTCAATCAATAAATCTTCGCTATCAATGGCCTTCAAATTCTTCAACATTTCCGGCAAAAATCGCAAACACAAATCGGCTGACAAAATCGAGCCCGGTGCTGTGGGTGTGTAATCCGCTGGAAACAGATCATGCAAGGCCTCCTCCTTTTGCTCGCGAAACAAAATTAACTGGGCGGCCACGTACACGATCTTGGCTGCCATTAAAGCAGCTACGCCATCAAACTCTGGCGAGGTGCCCGGATATTCTGCTTGCTCAGTTTCATATTCTGCTTGTAAAAAATCCACCACCCGCTGATCTTCTTCCGGGTCTGACGAAATGTTTTTATAATACAATGTCACCTCTTCACTTTCGCGAAGAGTCTTAATCATATTAAAAAAATAATTTTCTCTAGGTTTCAAACTCATTCCAACACAACATCTGCACCTCCTCCATTTCGTAAAGGGTGTTTCGTCAATTAATTTCCGTTTTTATTATTTAGCAGGTGGTTAACCGCTAATCTTCTGATACGAAGCCCCTATTCCTCTGATCAGCGAAGAGCTAAATCCGCGGTGTTCCATTTCGTTGAGGCCCACAATGGTGCAGCCCTTGGGGGTAGTCACTTTATCGATCTCTTCTTCGGGATGGTTGTTGCCTTTCAATAAAAGTTCGGCTGCACCTTTCACCGTTTGTGCTGCAATCAGGCTCGCGGTTTTAGCATCGAATCCGATTTCAATTCCGCCCTGCGTAGCAGCACGGATAAAACGAAGTGCATACGCAATGCCACACGCACCTAACACGGTAGCAGCATCCATTAGTTTTTCATCAATGGGAATGGTGACGCCCATCTGATCAAATAACTCTTTCACATACGCCGATTGCTCTGCGGTAGCACCCTGCGCGCACATACACGTAACGGACTCTTGGATGGCGATGGCCGTGTTGGGCATTGCCCGGAAAATAGGAAGCGGTGAAGTGAAAATTTCGGAAAGGTCTTTCAAAAAAATTCCCGTCACCACACTGATGATGATATGTCGCTTGGGGTCGAATGTATTTTTCAAACCCGTCAGCACTTCTTTTACATTGAAGGGTTTGAGCGCCACGATGATTATTTCGCTTTCGCGGATGGCGGCTTCGTTGTTATCGGTGATGGTCACCCCTTTTTCTTTCAGCGCTTGCAGTCGCGATAAGGTTCTGCGTGTCACCGTGAGTTGCGCAGGTGTAGCAAAGCCACTCTTCAATAATCCTTCGGCCATCGCGATGCCCAGGTTTCCTCCGCCAATGATGGCAATTTTTTTTGTGTTCATATAATTTGCTAATGCTGCTAAGGTACTACAAAAGTCAAGGTGTTTCTTTTTTTAGCGATGCTAACTTTTCCTTTAAAATATCTTTATCGTGTTTGTATCGGGAAGGAATTAATTTCTCAAATTCTTCTAACGTTTGAATTGCTTCTTGCTTTCTGCCCATTGCCAGCAAGATATCTGATTCTAAGCCATAGTCGAGCGCAGGCTCAAAGTTAAGAAGCTTGACTATTTTATACTCTTGTCTAACTACCTTTAAAGCCAACTCCAGTTGTGTGGAATCGACTTTTTGATTACCCGCTTGTTTCTCAAGAATAAATCGCGCAAAATTTTCGTAGGCTTCGGCATTCGATCGATAAACTATTGTATAGCCAAAATTGGCTCCGTACGTATGGATGTAGCTATCACTCTTTTCAATTCCAGTTTCAACTGCTTTGCTTCCATCTTTTAGGAACAACTCTAAGAGGTTTGCATCAATTACGTCCAGTTCTTGCTTTATGTGAACGGATTGATGCTCGTAACAAATTTGCAGCCTCAAACGAAGTTGATCAAAAAAGGGTGAAAAATAAATACCCATTAAAATTATAGCTACGCAAAATCGTAACATCAGCAAGTGAAATGTCTTTCGTTTCCATACTACAAGTGGAATCAAAACGAGCGAGCACGAGGTGCCAATAATCCGCATTTCATCTGCGCCTTCCCAATGTTGAGATTTAAACAACGCCCCAATACTGCAAACGGCCATAACAAAACCGCAGAAAATCCCAACCCATTTTACCTTAGTGAGATAATAACCCACGAAATACATCAATAGGGAAATGCTACCCAGACTGAGAATTAACATTTCGTTTGCCCCTTCAAAATGGAGTTGTTTAAAGGCCAAACCAACACCTAAAATTAGCGTCCAACCAGCCAAGGTGTTTTTCACAAAATTCCATCGGCTGAGCCTTTTTAATTCACCCGTGTTTGTTTCAATTTCTCCAAATTGCTCATCCACATGTGCTGCCAGAATGAGCCACGCAAAGAAGTAGAGGCCAATTAAGAAATAACTTAATGCAAACAACCATCCGGTTTCGTGTACATTAAAAAATACTCGAAAGATAAATCCCAATACCTGAGGCAAAAAAGCAACCAGCAGCATCCAGTATCCTCTTTTAACGAATGCGATTCTAAAACTCAGAAAAAAAGATTTTGTCTGAATGGTAATTTGATGTCGATTGAAATAAAAATAGGTGGCAATGGCAAGTATTAAAAATGTCCAGCCCAATATACTCGTAATGAACAGGCTACTGCTGATAAGTATGATTAGAAAAACGAGAATGCCTGCATTGCGGAAATATTCCATGTACTGCATGACAGGGTTGATTTCCTCCAACACCAACGTTGCCTGCAGCAATTGTTCATTGACTTTGGCCGTCAGCGTGTCCAATCGCTTGTTGGTTTTTCCGGCGATTGCCAGTTCATCGTGCAGCACTTCTTCTTTGGCGTTGTAGGCTTTAGCTAAGTTCAGCGATGTCCGTACTTTATCAGCGATGTCACTGAATCGAAGTCGGGAAGCAATCACTGCTAAGAAGAAAATGGAGCAAATCAAACTCTGTGCAGAGACCAAACAAAACAGACTTTTTTTATCACTGAGTCCTGCAACACCTGCATCGAATTGAGTCCAATCAAAATGAATAAATGCTTGGGCGGTTGAAAAAACATAAGAAGCAAAATTTTCCAAATCTTTAAACGACACTAAATCTGTGGCAACAATTTGCAGGAAGCCGCTGAAGGTAAGCGCACCAAACAATGCGCTCTCCAGCACATAGGCTTCTAAGCGGCTGGTGGACGAATTGAGTTTGGTTTCGAGTGCCACAATCACTTCATCATTTTCATCCACCGATAGTGCCGTGGTATCGATCTGCTTATGCTCCAACTGTCTCACCAGTTCATTCTCGCCCAAGCGACCAACTCGAAAAAAACGCAGGTAAAGAAAGTAATAGAATGTGAGTCCAAAAAAAGCCAGGATATGTAACTGATCGGGCAGCAGGTAGCTGATGAAAATACTCGTTCCCAGAAAGAAGGCAAGCCAGGTATATTGACTGACAGACACCCGATACTCAATTTTATAAATCGAAGCTCCTCCGTAAGCGTTCAGCAATTTTAGATTTTCTTTCTTGTGTCGCCTGCTGATGAAATAGGTAAGAGCAATGATAAAGAGCGGAATAATTAAAATATTGTAGAGTGCGAGGTACCCCTTGTCAATTCCCCGATACGTAAAGCCAAACAAGAATGCAAATCGAATAGTGTAGTCCAGCGCGAGTGGCCAAATCATTGTGGGGATTTTGATGACCGCCCGATTTTGAAATTGGTGAATTTGTTCTTCGATTTTATTTTGCTCTTCCTGAACCTGCACACTATGTTGCTGCAATCCAAAAAATACAATCAGTTCATTTTCAAGTTGACTGATCTTCCGCGATACAATACGGTCATCCACTCTTTCGGCTTGCTTTTGTAAAATGCGAAGAGCCGCCACGCACCACACTTTGCTCTCCTCAGAAAAAATCGATGCCGCCTGCTGCCAATCCGCATCACTTAGTGCCTTGGAAGCCTTTCTGTTTTCAATGTCTTCGATCTGGGATTTGGATAATGCTTTTGAAAAGTGAGCTGTTAAAAACTGGCTAAAATAAAGTTTCAACTCACCCGATAATCCGGGGATATTATACGCCAGGCGTGCAATAAACTCTAATAGCTGCTTGTGGGTCACGTCCATAGAATAAGCCTTCTTTTTACGAATATAGTGTTTAGATTAAAACCTACTCTATAAATATGGTGAGTAAAGGGTTAAATCTCCACTTATTGAAAGTTTTATGAAGACGATGTTCGATGTATTATTTATGACCCAAAGCTTTTCTTTCTGGCTAGTATTGAAGTAGTCAATGGATATGCTCCAGATGTTAAACACCAAATGCAAAAAGAAAAAGTAAGCATTCTTGTTTGTTGTGAAAGTTTTTGAGTGATGTCTTTTAGCAAAGCGCACAACAAATACGTTTGCCATTCGATCAAATCACAGGCCCGCTCAAGAAGCAACGCCAAGCAACCAAGGCTTTTAGTGTTAGCGAATATCTTGCGCTAAAATTTCATGGAGATTCCTAGTCCTTTTGAATCTATCTGAAAACTGAAGTTAACTCTGGCGGTTTGTTTATATCCGTTGTTGTAATAATCGATGGCGGTTTTTGCTCGCTTGCTAAATCCTTTCTGAAATGGAACTGCCAGTAAATAGCAAGCAGCGCCCATATAGGCGATATTCCAATTGGGATTATCGCGGTAGATCGACTCTGTTAACGGCCAAAAAATCAATATGCCGCCAACGGCCTTTAAAAGAGCTTCACCTGCATAATTAAGTGCCAAAGGCTTCACAAATTGAGTCATCTTGGGGTCGTCTTTGAAAACCTGAATCAATTGAGTGGGTGTCATCTCAATGCCACATTTTTTGTAAGCTTCATTTTTAAATAAGCGTTTGGGAATCAATTCAATTTGTTCATTGGCATTTTGGGCAAAACAAATCTCATAAGCAAAAGCCAACAACGTGATAGCGACAATTTTTTTCATACAACTTTTTGTTATTTATGATACAGCGGTGTGCGCTTGATTAAATATTTCAACGTGCTCTCGTACGCATTTTCTGTAGGCCAAAATGAATTGTGCGACTGAGCAAACACGTTCTGCCCTTGATCGGTGTATATCTTCATGTCTACATTGGTACTGAAATTAGCAGTTGAGCTAGATGAGCCCAGACCAAATCCGGAAGTTTTGTTGCCATTGGTTTTTGCATTGAAATAGTTCGTGCCTGTTGTGGTTGATCCGCGTTGATTGATGGTAACGGTGCAATAGATGACGTACTCTGCTCCAAGTAGCTGCGCCAAATCGCTCGGCGTAAAGCCGGTAATATTTGATCCGGTTACTCCACCCTTTATCAAAAGTGCGTTGGTGGTGATGGGGTCTTGCAAGATGAGTTGCGTTGATTCTTTCTTGAGGATATTGAAGCAATCGCCCTGCGCTTTGATGGACATTTTTTCATCTTTACTCCCTCCGCTGGCGATATACGTGAATGGCAATATGGCCACTACATTATGATGGTCTTGCATTCCATTGCTGGGGGCGTCGGTTCCAGATGGTGTAGATTGTGTGATAAACTCGATACGGCCACTGGCAAATTGGATTTTATTAATATCTGATTTTTTAAGCGTATAGGTTAACGACTCACCCGAATGAATGAACTTTATGAATGAGTCGCCTATTTCAGTGACTTTGCCAACTTTTTCTTCGCCACTCAACATCACCACTTTGTCTGCTGGCGCGTTCTGGGCAAGTCCAGACTGAGCAAATAGAAAGCAAACAAGAAATCCGAAATAAAGTGCTCTTTTCATTTTTTTGAAATTAGGGTTAATAGTCAAACAAACTTAAAATAAATTTCAAAAAAAACTGAACGCCTTGAGTTGAAATTTTATACTCCTTGCCTCTTTCACGGTAGCCTACCAATCTCTTTGTTGAACGAAACACTTAGCTCTAAAGAAATCAGTTAAACCCAAATTAAGCATTAGGAATTAAAAGAGTTAGTCAATTTGCCGACGAATCCTGCGGATTGTCAGGGTTAACCTTGAATATACTGTCGGTAACGTAAGTGCGTCAAATTATGCGATCGAATTTCTAGTGCATGATTATGGTTAAACAAAAAAAATCACGACAAACTAGTAATTCTCCACTTATCGAAAGTTTTGTGAACTCCATGTATTATTTCTGATCGGAGGCTATTCTTTTTGACTACATTTCATTTGATTGATAGAAATGTTTGTTGAAGTTTAAACAACCTGTCACGCAAAAGAAATCGTAGTTTTTTCCACGAAGACTCAAAGACACAAAGGGAATGTCAAAACGCATAACATCTATTGCTACTTAAAACCGAATTAAAAAAATGAAGAGAAGAGATTTTGTTCAACTGGCCGGATTAGGATTAGGAGGCCTTGCCTTACCTATCTCCGCTATCGGCAACCCGATATTCATCGAAGCTCTGCTCGAAGTGCCGCTGACCGTCAGTCAGAAAAAACAATTGGCCGATGTCGCTCTCAATACCGCTAAAAGCGCAGGGGCAACGTATGCCGATGTGCGCATTGGCCGCTACCTCAATCAATTCATCAGCACTCGCGAAAAACGTGTGCAAGGAATCCAAAGCACTGAATCATTTGGCGTGGGTGTGCGCGTGATCGCCAAAGGCACCTGGGGATTTGCCTCCACCAACGATGTATCGGCCGATGGCATTAAGAAAGCCACCGAGCGCGCCATTGCCATCGCCAAAGCGAATAGCAAATTTCAAACTGAGCCCGTGCGCCTCGCTCCGGTGAAAGGCTATGGTGAGGTAACATGGAACACACCCATCCAAAAAAATGCATTTGAAGTTCCGGTGTCCGAAAAAGTAGAGTTGCTACTAAGCACCAACGCTGCCGCACAAAATGGCGGAGCCAACTTTGCCAGCTCGAATCTCTTTCAGGTAAACGAACAAAAATATTTTGCTTCCACAGATGGTTCGTATATCGATCAGGATATTCATCGCATCTGGCCCACCTTTACGGTGAATGTGATTGACCGTGCTTCGGGCAAATTCAAATCGCGCGATGCCATGAGTGCCCCAATGGGCATGGGCTACGAATACATGATTCCAAAAGCGGAAGATAAACTCACTACACCGATGGGCATGGTGCTCTATCGCAACAGCTACGACATGATTGAAGACGCTACTACGGCTGCGCGTCAGGCGAAAGAAATGATTTCAGCAAAATCAGTCGAGCCGGGAAAATATGATCTTGTCCTAGAACCGAATCACTTAGGCTTAACCATTCACGAAAGTGTGGGCCACCCGCTTGAGCTGGATCGCATTTTGGGTTACGAAGCCAACTATGCGGGCACCAGTTTCGCCAGCATCGAAAAACTGAAGTCGGGCACATTTAATTATGGCAGCAAACAAGTCACCATTTTTGCTGACAAAACACAGCCCGGCTCATTGGGTGCCGTTGGCTATGATGATGAAGGCGTGCAGTGCAAACGATGGGATTTAATTAAAGACGGCATTCTCGTCAACTTTCAAGCTATACGCGATCAGGTACACATGCTGGGACAAACCGAGTCGCACGGATGTTGCTACTCACAAAGCTGGAGCGATGTGCAGTTTCAACGGATGCCAAACGTATCGCTGGCACCGGGCAAAGATCCCTACTCCATCGATCAGATGATCAAAGATGTAGAGAAGGGCATTTACATTGCAGGACGTGGTTCATACTCGATCGATCAGCAACGCTACAATTTTCAATTTGGCGGCACTGTATTTTATGAAATTAAAAACGGACAAATCGCGGGCATGCTCAATGATGTGGCGTATCAATCAAACACGCAGGAATTTTGGAATAGCTGCGTAAAGATTTGCGACGAGCGCGATTACCGAATGTTTGGTTCTTTCTTCGATGGCAAAGGTCAGCCTTCGCAAGTAAGTGCGGTGTCGCATGGAAGTTCAACCGCACGTTTCAACGGAGTGAATGTGATTAACACCGGAAGAACGATTTAGACTTAAAACATAAGGGCACCTCTAAAAACTCAATTCACCCCTCTCTTGTGGAGAAGGCAAAGGGTTGAGGTGATAAAAAGAAAGTTTTTAGAGGTGCCCATAAAATATATGTTGTACGACATCCTATATTCTCACACTTAGAACAAAATATTTTATACTTATTACTAAAACATGAAGAGACGAGATTTTATTCAATTGGCGGGCATGAGTGCAGGTGCGATGGCACTCCCCTTCTCCAGCTTTGCACACGATGTGGACATTGCCCACATGCTCACTCCCCTGCTGGACACCACACAGAAAAAACAACTAGCCGATGTGGCGCTTAACACTGCGAAAGGCTTAGGTGCTACCTACACCGATGTGCGTATTGGTCGCTACTTAAACCAATTTGTTACTACACGCGAGCGAAAAGTGCAAGGCGTAACCAACACCGAATCGTTTGGTGTGGGCATTCGTGTAATTGCCAATGGCACGTGGGGCTTTGCGGCGAGCAACAATGTAACGCCGGATGGCATCAAAAAAACAACGGAGCGTGCCGTTGCTATAGCGAAAGCAAATTCAAAATTTCAAAAAGAACCGGTGAAGTTGGCCGCCACTCCTTCTTATGGAGAAGTGAGTTGGAAAACACCGATCGTAAAAAATGGATTCGAAGTTCCTGTAAAAGAGAAAGTTGATCTACTCTTAGCTGCCAATGCAAAAGCGTTGGAGAAAGGAGCCAGCTTTGTGAACAGCATCATGTTTCTGGTAAACGAACAAAAATATTTTGCATCGAGCGAAGGATCGTATATCGATCAGGATATTCACCGTACATGGCCCAACTTCCAGGTTTCGATGGTCGATCGCCAGTCGGGCTCATTCAAAACGCGTGCAGCCTTTAGCGCACCCGTGGGAATGGGATATGAATATCTCGATGGAAAATCAGAAGATAAAATTGCAGGACCGGGCGGCATTATTCTTTACAACAAGTCGTACGACATGATTGAAGATGCCACCATGGCTGCAGAGCAGGCCAAGCAAATGATTGCAGCAAAATCAGTAGAGCCGGGTAAATATGATTTAATGTTAGAGCCTTCACACTTGTGGTTAACCATCCACGAAAGTGTAGGCCACCCCACCGAATTAGATCGCGTGCTTGGCTACGAAGCTAACTTTGCCGGCACCAGCTTCCTTACGTTGGATAAATGGAAAACGAAAAACTTTAAGTTCGGAAGTGATATTGTGAATTTTGTTGCCGATAAAACTCAAGTAGGTTCACTCGGCAATGTAGGCTACGATGATGAAGGCGTGAAATGCAAGTCGTGGGATTTGATAAAAGACGGAGTGCTGGTGAATTACCAAGCCATCCGCGATCAGGTAAACATCATCGATCAAAAGGAATCGCACGGCTGCTGCTACTCACAAAGTTGGAGCGATGTGCAGTTTCAGCGCATGGCAAACGTATCGTTGCAACCCGGCAAGCAACCACTCACACCCGATCAGATGGTGAGCGGCATCGAAAAAGGAATTTACATTGTGAAAGACGGATCTTTTTCTATCGATCAGCAACGTTACAACTTCCAATTTGGAGGTGTGCTTTTCTTCGAAATTAAAAATGGAAAGATTGAAGGCATGTTAAAAGATGTTGCATACCAAGCCAATACGCAAGAGTTCTGGAACTCGTGTACACAAATTTGTGACGAACGCGATTACCGAATGAACGGTGCATTCAATGACGGCAAAGGTCAGCCCAGTCAATCGAATGCAGTATCCCACGGATCAGCTACCGCACGCTTCAATGGCGTGAACGTGATCAATACCGGAAGAACCATTTAAATTCAATAGGCAGTAAAATCAATAGGCAGTAGGCAAAATTCAATAGGCAATAAATCAAAAATCCTAAATCAAAAATCCTAAATCACAAATCATAATTCAAAAATCTTAAATCTTAAATTATAGTAAGCATGGCCATATTATCGAAAGAAGAAACCAAAAAAATACTCGAGAAAGTCATAGGCTTTTCGAAAGCAGACGGCATCGAGGCCAACCTGAATGGCAATGACGGTGGCAACATTCGCTACGCGCGCAACAGCGTGTCTACCTCGGGCGAAGACAGCAACGTGAGTTTGACTGTGCAATCTTACTTCGGAAAAAAAGTAGGCAATGCATCTATCAACGAGTTTGATGATGCCTCACTTGAAAAAGTAGTGCGGCGCTCCGAAGAGTTGGCCAAACTGGCTCCTGAAAATCCGGAGTTCATGGAACCGCTTGCACAACAAACGTATGGTGCCGAACCCAAAACATTTATTGAATCAACCGCTAAAATCACACCCGACTATCGCGCGCAAGCGGCAGCCGACAGTATTTTACCCGCTTCAAAAAAAGACATCACCGCTGCGGGCTTCTTAGAAGATAGTCGTGGCTTTGGGTCGTTGATGAATAGCAAAGGTGCTTATGCTTACAACAAATCTACGGGTGTAGACTTCACCGTAACCATGCGCACCAACGATGGAACGGGGTCGGGTTGGGTGGCCAGAAATTTTAATGATGTAAGCAAACTCAACACGGCAGAAGCATCGGCCATTGCCATGGAAAAAGCATTGCAATCGCGCAATGCCAAAGCCATTGAGCCTGGCAAGTACACAGTGATTCTCGAACCAAATGCAGCTGCCGATTTATTAGGCTTGATGTTGTTTGCTATGAATGCACGGCAGGCCGATGAAGGTCGGAGCTTTTTATCGAAGAAAGGTGGCGGCACCAAGCTGGGCGAAAAAATTGTAGATGAGCGCGTGAACATCTATACCGACCCGTGGCATGAAGAAGTACCTACAGGCAACTGGGCTGGCAATGGGTTGGCACGCAAGCGCATGGATCTGATTAAGAATGGCACGGTGGCCAACATGATCTACGATCGCTACTGGGCTTCGCAAAAAAATGCAGAGCCTACACCTTTTCCAGGCAACCGAATTATGGAGGGCGGTACTGCCTCGATTGAAGACATGATTAAAGACACGAAGCGTGGTGTGCTCGTAACTCGCTTCTGGTACATCCGTGCCGTAGACCCACAGACATTATTGTATACCGGCTTAACACGCGATGGTACTTTTTACATTGAGAACGGAAAGATCAAACATCCGATCAAGAACTTCCGCTTCAATGAAAGTCCGGTTATCATGCTGAATAACTTAGAAACACTGGGCAAGCAAATGCGCGTGGCCAGTGGTGGCGGCCCCGGTGGCGGTGGCAGCTCGCTGATACCGGCTGTGAAGATTCGCGACTTTACCTTCTCCAGTTTGTCAGACGCAGTATAATTTTTTTGGTGTTTTGTTTTAAGAAGTCCCCGGCCGAAAGGTCGGGGATTTTTTATTTTCCTTCATAAAAGTGTTGAGTTTGGCATTTTTTCATTTGAAAAAGTGTGAGTTTGAACACTTTTTCGTTTGAAAAAGTGTATTTTGCATCAAAATGGCTGTTTTGACATGAAACGTCACCTCTACAATGAACTGCTAAATTGGAAGGCATCGGCCACCCGAAAACCGCTGATTTTGCAAGGCGCACGGCAGGTAGGAAAAACCTGGCTGATGACTGAATTTGGCAAAAGGGAATTCAAACAGACTGTCTATTTGAATTTTGAAAGCAGCGAACGGCTAAAGAAAATATTTGCGCCCGACTTCACTATTCAACGGATCATTTCGGTGATTGAAATAGAGAGCCGGCAAACCATTTCACCATCTGATACGCTTCTCATTTTTGATGAGATACAAGAGGCTGAAAAAGGGCTAACGGCTCTCAAGTATTTTTATGAGCAAGCCCCGGAATATTTCATTATCGCAGCAGGGTCGTTGCTCGGAGTTTCCATTCAGAAGAATACCTCGTTTCCAGTGGGCAAGGTCGATTTTCTGCAATTGCATCCGCTGAGTTTTTTAGAGTTCCTCGAAAACATGGGTCAGGAAACATTGGCACAACAATTAAAGAATCGCAATTGGGATGTCATTCAATCGTTTCACGATACGCTGATCGAATATCTTAGGCTTTATTATTTTATCGGTGGTATGCCCGAAGTGGTAGCCTCTTATTTAGAAAACAAAAATTTACAACACGTACGAAGTATACAGCAAAAGTTGTTGTTGGGTTACGAAAATGATTTTGCAAAATATGCGCCCACACAAATTGTTCCGCGCATCCGATTGGTATGGCGATCAATCATCAGCCAACTGGCAAAAGAAAACAAGAAATTTATTTACGGGCAAATCAAAAAAGGTGCACGCGCCAAAGACTTTGAAATGGCCATTCAATGGCTAAACGATGCCGGGCTGGTAGTAAAAGTCAATCGCATAACAAAACCGACGCTGCCGCTGGCAGCGTACGAGGAGGCCGATACATTTAAGCTTTACTTTCTGGATATGGGATTGCTCCATGCCATGGCAAGTTTAGATGCCGATGTTTTGTTGGAAAAGAATACGATCCTAACCGAGTACAAAGGTGCAGCCACCGAGCAGTTCGTGTGTCAGCAACTCGTGATACGACATACGTTGTTTTACTGGGCCGTAGAAAATGCTACTGCCGAAGTAGATTTCTTGCTACAGGCTCGAAATGAAATTATTCCGATTGAAGTAAAAGCAGAGGAAAACCTTAAATCAAAAAGCCTGAAGGTTTATGCTGAAAAATATAGTCCAGCTACAGTGATTCGCACGTCCATGAATATGTATCGTCAGGAAAGCTGGATGACCAATATTCCGTTGTATGCAATAGGAAATTCAATTGTCGAATAGTTCTAAGCGATGAAAAACTTCAGAAACTAAATCTGAAGGATATAAATTCGAATCATAATTTGGGTTAAATGTACTTCATCTGTATTTGCAACTCCATCTTTGGTTCCGTCAGTTGAAATCTACATTCATCGAAGCGGGGTGCGCGCATGGCGGGTATTACGTTTTTTGATACGCCAATTCCCTCCTTTGGAATGCCTAGAAAATTTGTGTCAACTTCGCCATTTTCATTGGCATCGTGAAAAACGGAAACCGCCCACGTACCTGTATCTAAACTGGGGATGGTAAGTTCACACGATTTGTTTTGGATGACCACCGGAAAAACCTGTACCGCGTTTTTGGGTTCTTTCGGAAAACCGGGTTCTGCTTTGAAAAGCATGATCACACATTTGCCACCGTTATCTTTAAAACCGGTGATTTTGATTTTCAACTCGGCTTTATTTGCGGGCGCATACCATAAATGGGCGGCCAGTAGGAGACTAAGAATATTCATGGGGATACAATTTTTTTAATGCAACTGCACTTCTCTTTTTCTTCAAATCTACACTTCTGCTATCTTTGGATAAACATCCCTTGCTAACTTTTTATCACGCCTCTACTTTATGGTGTCACGTCTGGAAACATTGTATCAAGAGTTAGAAAATCAACGGCATCGCTTTCTGGACGAAATCAGGAAATACGACGCTACCACTATTTATGGTTCCACGCATGGTCAGTGGAACATGACACAGGTAATTGGGCACTTGTGTATCTCTGAAAAAACATCGTTGGATTATCTGGAAAAGAAAATGCTGGGGATGCAGCAAGCATCGAACGCTACCGTGTGGGAATGGATCAAAGTAGTAGGACTGATTTTTTCGCAGCGCCTGCCATTCAAATACAAAGCACCTAAAGGCTCTAACCTGCCGGAACCGGAAAGCCGACCGATTGATGATTTGATTGCCGAGTGGGCAACTCAACGCCAACGACTTCACACCATCCTGAGCAGGTTTACCGAAAAAGATGTTAAGAAGAAAGTATACCGCCACGTGGTGATTGGGCTGGTCGATATCAGGCACATGATGATTTTTTTCCGCGAACACATTTACCACCACCAGTGGCAGATTAAGCGCCTCGAAAAGTCTGTTACTTAAATTGCTGACCGGCATTGCTTCGATTATCTTATGATGGCTTATGTGAGCACGTGAGTAACTGCTCACGTATGTATTTAAACTTCCGTAATAAATTCAGTGAATGCACTTTACGAACACTCGTTCAACCAAATCATTTCGTCCAATCCATTGTAGAAAAAAACAGACTTTTGTACATTTATCGAATGTACCTTTTATAATGGGTACGATTTTTAACTTTTTGGCTTCGTTAAAATGAACAAATCTCTCCCCGTAAGAATTCTTACTCTGCTCTTTCTGTTTAATTTTGGAGCCCTGTATAGTCAAAAAGCAGAAACAATCAACACTCCTTCTTCCCTACAGCAAGCCGATACGGCCACTATTATTCACTTGTTGCAAAAGGCGCTTCAATATCGATTTAACAATAGTGATAGTGCCCTGTATCATTCCACAAAAGCGCTACAGATGGCAAGAAAGTTAAATAATGATACACTTCTCGCTCATTGTTTAAACGCAACCGGAAGTGCATACTACTATGGAGGCAATCTTGCGCTGGCGTTGGCCGATTATAAGGAAGCTGCTAAGATATCGAATCGAGCTCATCATGCACTTCTGGAGCTGCATGCAACACACAACATCGCTTTGATCTATATGGATACTGAGAATTTTATTAAAGCCGCTAAACAATTTCGCAAAAACATTTCTATACTTCAGGTTAGCCAACCCACCGATCTAGAGCTCTTGTCTGTTTCCTATTACTCTCTGGGTGCGATCTTTGAGAGCCAGTTACTATTCGATTCAGCGAACATCTACCAAAACAAGTCGCTTCGCCTATCATTAAAGCACTTTCCATTTCTTGTCAACAGCTGTTACATTAAGTTAGCAAAGATCAACTACTTAAAGCGTGATTATAAAACCACAAGTCTTTACTTGGACTCGATTCCTGAAGCAGGAGTATCTGTTGTGACAAAATCGTTGATACACGAACTAAAGGCTCGCATCGATCATGATCTCGGAGATTTGGTGAGTGCCAAACGCTTGGGGCTTTCTGCCGTTCAACTTGCCGAGAATTCTAATTATAGTCGAGTAAAATATACTGCCTATAAAACGTATAGCGATATCCTAGGGGCGCTTTCACAAACTGATTCAGCATTGTACTACTTAAAGCGAGCGGTAGAAGGCAAAGAAAAACACCAACAGGAGTTAACGACCAATCAACTGGCTATTTATGAAAATGAATTGCGCGATGAGGAGATCGAATCTAAAAACGAACTCCTGCGCACTCAAACTATCAAAATTTACTCCTTGGCAATTATTATTTTTTTGTTGGCCCTCATGTTGATAGGCATTGTAGTGAGTATCCGTAAACTAAAAAAAGCCAAAGCCAAAGTGGAATTGCAACGCAGCGAAATTCAAAAACAGCAACAAGCGATTGTCGCTCAGAATGAAGAACTTCGCTCGCAACAAGAAGAAATCACTACCATCAATAATCGATTGGAAGAACTGTTGCAAGAGCGCACCAACCGGTTAGAGGAGAAAAAACAACAGGTTACGGATTATGCCTTTTTTAATGCGCATGAATTGCGAAGACCCGTTTCTACTATTTTAGGATTGCAAGAACTACTGCGGCTAACACAGGATAACGACCAGCGCGTGGAAATCATCAACAAACTGATGGATTGCGTAGCCGAATTGGATGGGGTGGTAAGAAAAAGCCAGCGTTTACTTGATCCCGATTGATTGCTGCTAATCCTGCAATGATGCTAGTCTTTCATAAAACGATAGCTTCGGAATGGCAATGCTCATGCACAATTTAACCTCTCATTTTGTTCAGCTTTACTTCTTCATCCAACGCAGCACATTTGTTTTTTGCTTTAAACCAAAGCGAACAGTAATCGGCAGCGATATGTATTCGCCCTTGCGCTTCACGCGTAATTGCACAATGGTTCCTTCTTTTGGTAGTTGCCCCGGCTTACTAAAAACATTTTGGTAGTCGGCCATCTCAACAATGTCTCCGGGTTTTAGTCCTGCCCATTCATTCTTGCCTACTTTTGAAACTTCAACTGTAAATCCAAGTCCAATTCGGTTTATTTTAACGTCATTATCTTCTTTATTGAGTGGATTCAACACACTCATTTCTGACAGCGATTCATGGTAGGTAATGCCAATGTAGTTCAATTGATCGTTTGGTTTTAGTTGCGTTTTGCCTTCGACATACAATGCAAAAAACTGTGCCAGGTCCGGATGAACTTCTTTCACAAACTCTGCAATAAATGTTTCTTCATTAAATGATTTGTCAGCACCATAGCGTGCATTCAATGTGAGCATGACATCAATTAACTTCTTTTGGCCCTTGGTGAGTCGCTGAATTTCCGCGTCGAGTAAAAAAGCCAATACCGCGCCTCGTTCATAAACCTGAGTGTACTGTTTTTGGTATTTCTCTTCCAGCACGTTGGCACTCATTTCGGTGAAAGACATTTTATCAATTGGAAATTTTAATCCTTGCACCAATTTGGATTCCATCGCCTTCAAGTATTCATCGGCTGAGTAGATACCTCCTTCATATTTGATCAAATTGGCAAAGTATTCCGTTACGCCTTCGTACAGCCACAAGTGTTTGCTCATGATTGGGTTGATGTAGTTGTAATTTCCTATACGCTCTGAATGTAACCCCAACGGTGTGATGATGTGTAAAAACTCGTGGATGACAGACGATGAAAGCTGCTCTTCCAACGAAAGCTCTTTGATCGCAGCCTCGGCTTTCGCGCCAAAATCAGCCATGTAGTACGTAGACGAATTGCCGTGCTCCAATGCTCCGATGCCACCCAGCGATTTGATTTTTCGCATGAGCCAGAGTATTTTAAAGAGGCCCATCTTCCCGGTTATCACGTCACCCACTTCATTCAAATCATCTACATAGAACAAAAATGTATAATTATCTACTGGAAGGTCCGGCAAAAAAGCATCGATCGCCTGCATGTTTCGCTTTAATGATTGGTAAAATTTTTTGGCCCGTGGAACACCACGCACATCATATACAGCAAGGGTGACTTTGGTTTTTCCTACATAGAATTGTGCCGTGTCGGGAGCCGAAAACATAATGGGTGAATCAACCAATTGATGATACGATGAAGCCTCGAAACTTTGGTGCGTAGCATCTATTTCTGTTTGGCGCAAAGAGGTGGCTCCATACAATGAGGCAGGCTTCGTTATTTTTATACGAACAGGTTCTTTTTCCTCTCCTTCGAAAAATCCAAATATGCCTCCATTATTGAATAAGAAATTTTTACCCGCCAAAAAGTTAGTCGAGCCCGGACTAAAAATTGGATTCTTCTTCACCTTCCGATCCATAATGTCTTCCAGCGTGTATTCCAGATGCTTCAGTTCTCTGGCACCGCTGATCACATAGGTGTTGTTACCTTGTTTTTTCACTGGCAAACTTTTTCCTGTTTCTGATAGTGCTTTTAATGACAACACAAATCGACCGTAGTCTTGTCTTCCGTAGGTGCCGGGCACAATCGCCGCAAAAGAAAAAGAAACAACGTCTTTAGCCGGCGATTTTTGCAGTGTGAGTTTTACAGGCAGTACATCATTTTGAATGTTCTGCAAATTGATCTCATACATGTTTTGCGCGCGGGTGTAATCAAATTGCAACATCAGCAATAAAACAATGAAAAATTGATTCATTTTAATGATTCTACTCATACTAAAAAAGTTGTGAGGTTCAGATTGGATAGTTCTTTACGTTGCAAAATACTCGGGTTGCCAAACACTCAAATTCCCATCTTCTCTTTAAACTTTACACTTTGGCGTTGGCTCAAATCTATTTTGATGCCGCTCTCCATTTCCACTTGCAGGGTGTTGCTGAAGTACGGCACTATGTTTTTAATGTAGTTGACATTGATCATTTCCTGTCGGCTTGTGCGAAAAAAATGTTCTTCCGGTAATTTTTCTTCCAGGTAATTTAACGAACGGTGGAGCATGGCTTTCTTATCACGAAAGTACAATCGCACATAATTACCCACACTCTCTACATAAAATATTTGATGGATGGGTACAAAAAAACATTGTTCACCATCCTTAATAAAAATTCGCTTATTGATGTCTAGCGCTTTTTCACCTTCAGTCTGCGTTAGCTTTCGAATTACCTTTGTGATGGCCTCCTTCAACCGCTCGGGATTAACCGGTTTCAAAATATAATCCAACGCATTTACTTCAAATGCTTTGATAGCAAACTGATCGTAGGCGGTCACAAATATCACCTCGGGTGCATAGCTTAATTCGCTCAACAAATCAAATCCGCTTTTGCCGGGCATATTGATATCTAAAAAAAGTAATTGCGGCGACAGTTGCTGAATTTGTTCAATGCCTTCCTTGGCATCGTTGCTGACAGCGATCACATCAATTTCAGTGTAAGCGCCTAACATGGACTGGAGCTCAGCAATTGCCAATGGCTCGTCATCAATTAAAATAGTTTTAATCATTTGAGTATGGTGATAATGGCTTCTACTCCTTCGTTGATTGGTTGTATGTGAAACGATGCCCGACTATTGTATATGTGCATCAATCTCTTTCGGATGTTGAGCAAACCAAATCCCGCTGTATCGTTCTTTTCTAATATGCCCGGATTGGTCATTTTGATTGTTAGCAAATCGCTCTGATCAGTTGCCGTCAGGCCTAGTTTGGAATGGCCAGGCGTTTTGGTGATGCCATGCTTGATGGCATTTTCGGCAAGGGTGAGCACCATGGCCGGCGGCACCATTTGGGAGCCGGCGCTCTCATCCATTTGAATGTCAAATTGAAATCGCTCACCAAAGCGAATTTGTTCCAGACTTAGGTACTTCTTCACTTCTTCCATTTCGTCCGCAAGAGGTATGAGTGTTTGGTTGCCACTTTGCAATGTAAAACGCAAGAGTTCGCTTAACTTCACAATGGCATCCTTACACTTCTCCTGATCGATGGAAACCAATGCCTTAATGGAGTTGAGTGCGTTGAACAAAAAGTGAGGATTCAATTGCGCCTTCAGCAACTCCAGTTCCATTGTGCGGGCTATGCCTTCTGATTCTAACTTGGCTTCTTTTAAATGACTGGATCTTTCCAATATCTGATACAAAAAATAAATAATGATCCACACGCCAATGTAACGCATGCTATTGAGAGTGCCTCCAAAAATGGCTATGAAGGAAAACAGGTTGGTCGTATTCTCTGGCTCCCTGATCACAAACGGAATGGTAGTTAGCAAGTTGACAATAACCGAAATGACAAAAGTGCTTGCTAAGGCCAGCAGCCAAATTTCGCGGGGGCGCCAGTCGAACACGGTAGAACGCTTGATGAAATGCCGGAACAGGTGCGTCATACCTGCGCCAATGGTTGCATAGTATCCAAATATCCAAACAAAGTTCCATGAAAAAGTTCCAACGATAAAAAAGGTATAGTTCAAAACTTCAATAGCCATCATGGCCAACCAGCCCGAGAGGGTAAAAAACCAGTATAACTTTTTGCGATTTCGTAGCATGAGGTGCAAATTAAACCACCCAACAAGAATTATGTGCTATAAAAACCACAAACGAAGAAAATAAGTGTTGTAAGACATTGGTAGGGATTCGTGCCTGATTCATCTCTTCACTCCTACCTCATTCCCTGCATTGGTGTATTTCTTACCCCCCCGATTGCTCTATTTTTTGCAACTAGCGGCACCGTTGTGGCCCAAACACATGTCTGTCATCATACGAACTACATTTTTCATTTGTATTAAAATCTTTTCATTATGAAAATAATCTTTGTCGCGTTCCTCATTGGTGTGGGAGTAGGTTTTCTGATTAATTTTTGAATCTCTATCTTATGGCCGCTAACAAATCTACACGATGATGTAATCATCCCTATCATAGAACTTTTTCCGCACTCTTTCGTAATTTCAATCTTTAATCAATCTAATTGTTTAACTTTTATTCCATGAAACTAACCAAAGTACTAACACTCTTGTTAACCTTGCTTGCCTCCAGCGCGTGGGCACAAAAGAACTACAAGGTTGAAATCGATCTTACCAAAGCTACGGCAGACCAACTCTCAGTAGAAATCGTAACTCCCAAAGTAAGCACAGATCAAATTGATTTTCATGTGCCCAAAATTGTGCCCGGTACCTACGCCATTAGCAACTTCGGATCTTTTGTGTCTAATTTCAAAGCCTTCGATCAAACTGGAAATGTTTTAGCCACCAGCCATCCGGATGCAAATACTTGGAAAATCGAAAATGCGAAGAAACTCTATAAAATCACGTACACCATTGACGACACGTGGGATACCCCACAGATAAAAGAAGATGTTTTCGAGCCGGGTGGAACAAGTTTTGAAAAAGATACAGCATTTGTGCTGAATACATTCGGTGTAATTGGCTACCTGCAAGGAAATGAAAAGAAACCGTATCAAGTACAAATCAAACATGCCACAGGTTTTTATGGTTCTACTTCTTTAGAACCCAAAAAGAGCAATATTCCCAATGTAGATGTATTTGAAACCGACAGCTACCAAACACTGGCAGATGCACCTATCCTTTATGCTAAGCCTGATACAGCCTGGATTAAAGTAGCTAATGCATCTGTTCTTGTCTCTGTGTTTTCGGCTGGCGGAAAAAGTTCAGCCAAAGCCCTGGTCAATGATGTGCGCCCCATACTGGAAGGCCACGCAAAATATTTAGGCGGAAAGCTTCCGGTAAAAAAATATGCGTTCTTAGTTTACTTATCGAACAAAAAGAACTTAACACGCTTCGGTGCCTTGGAGCATACGCAATCGTGCCTCACCTTTATGCCCGACAGTTTTTCGCCGGAGCAATTGTCGAGTCAATTCAGAGATATTGCTTCGCATGAGTTTTTGCACATCATCACGCCACTTACTATCCACAGCGAAGAAATCGGCAACTTTGATTTTATCGATGCCAAAATGTCGAAACATTTGTGGATGTATGAAGGCGTGACAGAGTATGCAGCCCATCATTCACAAGTTCGCTCAGGTGCGATTACGCTCGAAGAATACCTGAAGCGTCAAACCGAAAAAATTGGTATTTCAAAAAAATACTTTAATGATACTCTTGCCTTCACCGTTTTGTCGAGCGAGGCGCTTGACAAACAAAAAGAGCAATACCAAAATGTGTATCAAAAAGGTGCGCTGATCGGTTTGTGTTTGGACGTAAAATTATTGACTCTCTCCAATGGCAAATATGGCTTACGCGAAGTGATGGCTCGCTTGGGTAAAAAGTATGGTACAAAAAAATCATTCAAAGACGCAGTGTTGTTTGATCAGATTGCCTCGATGACTTTTCCGGAGATACGCACGTTCTTTAAAGATTACGTAGAAGCAGGTAAGCCATTGCCATTGAAAGAAACGTTTGATGCGTTGGGCATAGCTTACAACCCAGATGCAACACACAAAACGATAGAAACAAGTATGGCCTTTGGCGCAGGCCTTGCTCCTGATCGAAAACATTTGGTGATAGCTGATATGAGTGGTGCCACCAATTTAGGCAAGCGAGTTGGCTTTCAACCGGGCGATGTGTTTGTTACCATGAATGGAGATCCCTTTACGTTAGAAACTTATCAGGACTGTTTTGCTAAATATTCTTCAACGGTAAAACTAGGTGACACTGTGAAGTTTGTAGTGCAACGAAAAGATGCCAATGGTGAAGAGAAAGAAGTTTCGCTAGAAGCAGACATCCGCGAAGAAGTGCAACCTTACATTTCCATTGAGCCCATTGCCAGCCCAAGTGCTACGCAACAAAAAATTAGAAACGCCTGGTTAGGCAAATAATCTCGCTGATAACTAACCGAAGTCATTTTACAGAGGGCGCAGTTTTGAATTGCACCTTCTGTAAATTACTTTAGCCCTATGAATTTTTCAATCGAAGATGTTTTTAGAATTCTCGGATTGGTGCAAGGGCTGGGAGTAGGTCTTGCTCTCATTTTGTTTAAACGAAAAAACGTTTCTCTTTTATTGTTAGGCTGTTTCTTAATTGCCTTCACCGGTCCTTCCTTATCTTGGCTCATTCGAAATGCAGGAGGACTTGAAATTTACCCGCGGCTTCTCTTTTTACCAATTGGTTTTTATTTTCTAGTAGCACCTCTCCTTTATCTATATGTAAAAAGTTTAGGCACAATAATTTCAAAGAAACTGGTTCTTGCTCATTTAATTTTGGGATTAATTGAATTTGGATTTCTATTCCTGTTGTTTTTATTGCCTCCAAAATTGGCACGAACCTGGTGGAGTAGTATAAATGAGATAATCGATTTTGTATACGGGGTTTTTCTAAACATCTATTCACTGATGTATCTGATCGCCACGATCGTGGTCGTTAAAAAATTTGAGAAAAAGAGCCTCAATTTCTATTCGAACACTCAGAAAAAGCTACTTCGTTGGATTCTTTTTACAACAAGCATTTTAATCATCGTTTACTTGTATCAATTGTCAACGGCCTATTTCGTTATCAACGATATTTCAAGAAACACAATCTTACTGTTTGATAGTTTATTGGCCGTCATATTTATCTATTGGGTTTCCATTGCAGGTATCCGACAAATAACATTAGGTTTCGCGTCCTTAGAGGTAGCCGATGAACCTAATTCCGAAAATGAAAAATCGGATGTCACATCAGCAGAATATGAAAAATTGACAGAAGCGATCCGTCATGATAAAATATTCGCCAACCCGGATTTAACAATTACCGATTTAGCAGCGCAACTTAAAATTCCGGCCAAACGGCTATCGAAAATGATTAATCAATTCGGAAAAATGAATTTTAATCGTTTTATCAATGAACTTCGCGTGGAAGAAGCCAAAAATCTTTTAGTCAATCCCAAAAACGATCACCTAACAATCGAAGGCATTGGCTATCAGGCCGGATTTAAATCAAAAACTGTTTTTAATACCTTTTTTAAATCAACCGTGGGCATCACTCCGAGTGCTTACAAAAAGAACAATCGTTCCATCTCAAGCTAAATGTTGTTCTAAATCCTGATTCCGAACGATTCATTGTTCACTATTGTATTCATTTGAGCGTTAAAAGAAACTAAAATCAAAACGTATGAAAGCAATTGTTAAGGTAATGTTAACAGGGTTGATAGCGAGTGTGTTTATGCTTACCTCGTGCGAATCAGACGATTCAAAAGTAGGCAATCAAAATCCGGAGATCGTGTCAGTGGTTCCTGATCAAGCCGCTGTTGGTACTTCGGTTCTCATTACGGGAAAGAACTTCTCAACTACTTTGTCTAATAATTCCGTCAATTTTGGTAGTGTGAGTGCCACCATTACAGCTGCCACTGCCGTTTCACTAACCGTTACGGTTCCTGCTGGTGCTACTTCAGGAGCCATTACAGTTAAAGTGGGGTCAAAATCCACTCAATCGAAAATTGTATTCAGCGTTTTAGACGATAAGAAACCTGTAATCGTATCTACCAGCATTAGCTCCGGTTTTTGCGGATCGGAAGTAACTATTTCCGGTTCTAATTTTTCAACAACGCCTTCGAACAATGTGGTCAAGTTTAATGGAACGATTGCCACCATACTACAAGCATCATCCACCAGCTTATTGGTACGAGTGCCTCCTTTGGCTAGTACTGGAAACATTACCGTAGAAGTGGGAGGGCAAATAGCAACGGGACCGTCTTTTCAACTACCTCCCGCATTTACATTTACCAGTATCAAAGACAAACAGGTAGGTGTTGTAGATCAACCTAATGGAATCGCAATGGATGCGGACGGAAATTTTTATGTAACAGATTATAATTTATCGCAAGTCAATAAAATTACTTCTACAGGCATTGTATCGCGTGTTGCAGGACAAAATTATATTGGCAACGTAACCAATCTAGGTACAGAAGATGGCCCCGTTGCAACAGCTAAACTATCGTTTCCGCATGGACTAAGTTTAGATAAAAAAACAGGTGATATCTATTTCTTAAATTCAACTAACGTGAAAGACGATGGCGCACTTCGTAAAATAACGCCTTCGGGAATTGTAAGCACCATTGCGAAAGGATTTTATAATCCTACAGGAGTCGTGCAAGATGCGGCCGGAAATTTTTATGTGGCAGACTATGGAAATTTTTGCGTAAAAAAAGTAACACCAAGTGGCACGGTCAGCATCTTGGCTGGTGGTGGTTCGCCAACTTTGGCAGGTTCTATAAATGCTACCGGAACGGCCGCCCGATTTACTTTGATCAATTCAATTGCCATTGATACAAATGGGAACATTTATGTGGCCGAATGGGGTGCGCAGGGAATAGGTTCTGGGTCTATACGAAAAATCACTCCGGCAGGTGAAGTAAGTACCTATTACACCTATCCGTCAACCGCTTTTGTAGAAATGTTTGAAGTTGCAGTTGACGCGGCTGGGAATGTGTACGCCTCCGGTGAATTTACAACCGGGAATAAAACCAATTACTTCCTGAATCAAATAACGCCATCCGGAAACGTGAAGCAACTAGCCTTCAGTACCATCAATAGTGACGGCACTTATTTGGCAGACGGTTGCACAACTCCTTTTGGAAGAGTAGCCGGTATCACGATAGATGAGAAAAACAAAAAGTTGATTTTAGTGGTAGGTGGAATAAGCCAACTGAATACAATACCGCTTTAATTCAAGTGAATCTGTTTGACTCAGACAAAGCTAAACTTACTTGAAAAAATCCCTGACCACACGTCAGGGATTTTTTTTGGAACTACGATTCAGTAAAGCAATCCATCGGAGGTTGATTTGAAATAGCTCACTACCATTTTTTTGTAACTCTCACCAATGGGTAGCTGAGTGCGATTAATTATAATCATTTGGTTTGAAATGGATTGTATGTTGGCCGTTGAAATAACAAAGGATTTATGCACGCGCAAAAAGCCATGCGGCTTTACCAGTTCTTCCACCGAAGAGATTTTAGAATTATAAACGCGTACACTTCCATCCATAGAGAATGCCTTGCAATAATTACCAAAAGCCTGAAAGTAGAGAATCTGTGAAAGCATCACACGGTGTATGACACGATCGGCCTTCAAAAAAATGAATGGATCTTTTTTAGTCACTTCGGGCAACAAAGGAGCTTTTGGATGAATGACTTTATGAATGGCATCACTAAAACGCTGAAACGAAAACGGCTTTCGCAAAAAATCAATCACACCCAGTTCATATCCATTAATGGCATACTGATCGTAGGCCGAAGCAAAAATAACCGAAGGCTGGTATGCCAAACCCTTGACTAAATCAATTCCGGATTTGCCCGGCATCTTAATATCTGAAATAATAATCTCGGGCTGATTCTCTTCAATATATTTCTTTGCTTCCATGACGTTGTTGAATGCTGCCAGCATCTCCAACTCACTCATTCGTTTTATGTAATTGGTCATGACGGCAATAGCCGGTGGCTCGTCATCAATAACTACGCAGCGAAAAGGCAAGGGAGATTTGTTGCCAACCATGATGGTGTTAGTTCAATTGCAAACGCAAGGTAGCGATGTAAACCGCATGTTCAGAAACCAATTGCAAATCATATTTATCTTTAAAAAGAAGCTCCAATCTCTTTTTCACGTTTCTCAAGCCCGTGCCCGAGCCGGGCTTCGTTTGCAGTTGGTCGCCAATGGAATTGGACACTTGAAAGAAAAACTCATTTTGCTGCACCGCCATATCGATTCGCACAAATGAATGAGCGGTAGCAACTTCAGTACCATGTTTGAAAGCGTTTTCAACAAATGGCAATAAGAGCAAAGGCGGAATCTGAACGGCATCAATCTGGCCGGTTACATCAATGGATGCCTCGCACTTGTCACCAAACCGTTCTTTCTCTAAATCGATGTAATGGGTAATGTATTCTATTTCCTGCTGCAGGGGAATAGTGTTCAGTTGAGTTACTTTGAACATGTAATGCATCAACTCCGAAAGATGAAGAATGGAGGCGCTGGTCTTTTCAGGATTTACGAGTGAGATTGAATAAATGCTGTTCAGGGTATTAAAAAAGAAATGTGGGTTCACCTGGGCTTTCAGCAAATCCAGTTCAGCGATTAGTTGTTGCTCGCGAAGTTTTTTGTTCAGGGCCATCGACCGCTGAAACAACCCAATAAATGTTCCAACTAAAAAGTAAAAACCTGCACCAACTACATGCGATAAAAAATTCTTGCTTTGGGTGATCCCCAAATCGACATGAATACTGGCAAAAGAAACCATCAGCAAACTGCCGATTACACTCAGGGCATAAACAACATACTTTTTTCTATCCAGCAAATGAGGCACCAATACATACAAATTGAAGTAGATCAGTATGGCAAGTTCAAGGCAGTGGCCAAAGAGTTGAATAAGCGTTATGAGGTGTATTTCCTGATCGGACAGAATCAAAAAATATACTTGCATGGCAATCCAAACCGACCAAATCAGTAGGTGTCCTATTACCCTCTTCAACGGAGGTATCATCCAACGAATCATGACTCAAAGGTAATCATCATCTTGAGTAGAACGTATTTATCATTATGTGTAACAGAAGCGTTCGTCATTAAAATGAGGGGTTTTATCATGAAAAGGATGTTCCCTACATCTTAACTAAACTCTGATCCGTTTCTTTGGGCTAAATCATTTTTAAAATTATGAAGCACTTTACAATTACTTTATTTCTGGCATTTGTTCTTATAGCCAACGTGACCGCTGTATTTGGGCAAGCCAATCCATTGATCAACACATGGAAGATTGATGAAAAATCCCTTCCGGTATTTTCGGAAGTGGTTCTCCAAAGGGCCAGGAAAGTAAGTCCAGATCAGGCCAAACAAATGGAAGCCTACCCTGATGCCGTTGCTGATTTGATAAAAGCACTCGAATTTACCTTCGGTGAAAACGGTGTCTACGAGTTGAATACTGCGCAAGGTAAGCAGGCAGGCACATGGAAAAGAGTTGGCAACGATTTGATCACCCAAATAACAGGAGGTGGCGAAAGAAAAGATAGCATCATCTCCGTTACAAAAAACAAACTCATTCTTCTGAATCGGGAAGTTAGAAAACGTGTCGAATATGCGCTGGCTAAATCGGAAGACACATCAACCAAAAAAGAATCGCGCGATGAATTAGAAAATGAGAAAAAAGAATTTTCACAAACGAAAGCAATCAAAAATGTATCGGTGGTAGATGTAAACACGGGCAAAGTGTTGGAGAATCAAACCATTGTTTGGAAGGAAGGCAAAATCATCTCTGTTTTGCCGGGCAACAAAACAGTTCTTCCGGCTGATGCAGTCGTAATCGATGGACAAGGAAAATTTGTTTTACCTGGTTTATTCGATTCACACATTCATTTCTTTCAAAGCGGTGGACTCTACACACGCCCCGATGGTTTCGACTTTACAAAAGTGATGCCCTATGAAAAAGATCAACAATGGATCAAAGACAATCATGCCATCACCATGAAGCGCTACATTGCCAATGGTATCACCAGCGTGGTAGATGTGGGCGGGCCACTCTCCAATTTTACCATTCGAGATTCCATCAATCCAAAAATAAAAGCGCCGCACACTATTGTAACGGGTCCACTTATCTCAACCTACGCTCCGCCCAACTTAGATAAAGTCGATCCGCCCATCATCAAAGCAAACAATGCAGAGGAAGCACGGGCGCTTGTTCGCAAGCAGTTGCTCTTCAAGCCTTCGTTCATTAAGATATGGTTTGTGGTTTTGCCCGGGCAAAAAGCAGAACAGTTTAGCGCTGAGGTAGGTGCCGCCATTGACGAAGCGCATAAGAATAATTTGAAGGTGGCAGTACACGCCACCGAGCTAGCTACAGCGAAAGAAGCTATTCGTCTGGGAGCTGATTTGTTGGTTCATAGTATAGACGATGCCATACTCGATGATGCTTTTCTAAAAACATTAAAGGCAAAGAAAATTGTTTACATCCCTACTTTACAGGTGGCTCAGCAAGCCTATCGCATCATCAAGCAGCAGTTTGATTTTACATCACATGAGTTGGCGTGGTCAGACCCTACACAATTAAGCTCTTTGCTCGATCTTCAACACCTCGATCCCAAAGACCTGAATGGATTTAACTACAAAGCAATTGGCGCGCAATTCAACATTCCCTCCAAAAGCGATAGCATTATGTTGGTAAATCTGAAACGCGTGGCCGACTATGGAATCACCATTGCCACCGGCACCGATGCCGGCAATCCTGGTGTGGCACACGGTGCTTCGTACTTGCGTGAAATAGAAATGATGAAACAAGCCGGCCTCTCTAATTGGCAAGTGCTAAAAGCTTCGACTATTGACGTGGCAAAAAGTTTTGGTGTGGCCAATGCATACGGAAGCATTGAGCGGGGCAAAGTAGCGAACTTCATTTTATTAAATGAGAATCCGCTGCAAACTTTAAAAGCACTGGAAAAAATTGAAACCGTTTATCTGAATGGATATGGATACATCCCTGCAGACCTACTTCCTAAAACGGTGGACGAACTAGCCAAAGCAGAAGTAAATGCGTACAATGCACGAAACATTGATGCGTTTGTTGCCCGTTATGCGCCCGATGCAGAAATCTACGACCTTTCGAATCCCACGGTTCCCATTGCCAAAGGCAGTCAACAAATCAGAGAAATATGGGGAGGTATGTTTAAGCAGGTTCCAAATTTGCACTGCCATGTAACGAGCCGCACCATTCTTGGCAACAAATGTGTAGCGATCGAATCGATTTCGGGTGTAGGCCCAACTCCTATGATTGGTGTGGGTACCTACTTCTTTAACTTAAAGACGGGGCTGATTGAGAAAGTCTACTTTGCCTCAGACCGAAGATAAAACCTCCCTTTTTTATCGAATTCCAAGAGCGGAACCTAATCCTAAAAAGGAGCCTTTACTAGTCCATTATCTTTAATCTGCGTACGTGTAAATCCCTGAACATAAGTCAGGGATTTTTTTTAGTTTTAGCAAACAAGTTGCTCATGCTTTTCGAACTACCTCACTCCGCCCCGTGGCCATGGTGGCGCAAAATTGTGTTTCGATTCTTCTTCATTTATCTGCTCTTGCAAATTGCACCCTGGACATGGCTGGACGTGATCCCCGGAGTTACTTCGATTACACGCTACTATTATTCCGGCATGGACTGGTTGGTTGAATTTGCCAATAAATATGTTTTTCATGTTCGTGAAGTGTTAGTGCCTCTGAACGGTAGTGGTGACACTTCATACGGCTGGACGCAAGTGTGGCTCTTCATGTCACTCGCATTGATCGGTTGTGTACTTTGGTCACTGATAGATCGCAAGCGCGATCAATATGCAACTGCCGACTATTGGTTGCGTAGTACCGTTCGTTATTTCATTGCAATGACTTGCCTCAGCTATGGCATCATCAAAATTTTTGCGCTGCAAATGTCTTTCCCTAATTTAAGTCAGCTTGCTACACCACTTGGGGATTATTTACCCATGCGTTTGTCGTGGATGTTTATCGGCTACTCCACACCGTATCAGGTTTTCAGTGGTGTCATGGAAACCATTGCCGGATTATTGCTCCTCAACCGAAGAAGTGTAACCCTTGGCGTGATGATGGGTGCAGGCGTATTTACCAATGTGGCCATGATGAATTTGGCCTATGACATCCCCGTTAAAATTTTCTCACTCCATCTGCTCTTCTATTGTCTGTTTCTGATGGCATACGATTACAAACGCATCGCTTCATTCTTTCTGCTCAACAAGCAAGCCGATTTCACATCTCTTTATGAAATGCAAATCACCACTCGGTGGATGCGAATCACACGACTGGTCGCCAAATCGATTCTGGTAATTTTTACGGTGATTATTCCGTTCTACGATTCATGGGGTTATTATCAATCCGGCCAAGCAGTAGCCGATAGCAAACCAATCTCTTCCGGAGTTTATAACGTTATTTCATTCGAGCGGAATGGCATCGTAATCTCACCCCTTCCGGGTGATACGCTTACATGGAAAGATGTGATTTTTGAAAAGAACAAATCGGGTAGTGTGAATACAACGGATTCGCTGTTCAGACAACGCTATCGCAGAGGATACTTTAATTATAGAGCCGACACCGTGGCGAAGGCAATTCATTTGTTTAAAAGATCCGTTCAGGGAGATAGCACGTTTCTGTTTACGATGAACTATCAGCTAAATCGCGATACAATTTTATTACTAGGAAAAATTCGTGATGAAAATCATCGCATCCAATTGGTAAAGAGCAAGCGTCATTTTCAATTAGCAGAAAGGCAGTTCCATTGGTTATCGGAATATAATCGCTAAAAAATAACTGTCTTTTCTTCGTCCGTTTCCGAACGAATTGTTGACCGTTGATGGAATAACTTTTAACTAGTATCAACTTTCATATGATGAATGTCGTCTTAAGCAAGTCTTATTTTCCCTAAACAACTAACACATGAAACGTAGAGATTTTATTTATCTGTCAGGCCTTGGCGCAGCTGCGTCCATGCTGCCGGGTATTCCACTCATGGGCAATCCCATTGATCCAAGTCGTGCGCTTGAGACCGTGGACGTCGCCCTGAAAAAACAAATGGCCGATGTAGCCCTGAACGCGGCACGTGGCAAAGGTGCCACTTACACCGATGTGCGCATCGGTCGGTACCTCAACCAATTTGTGGTAACGCGCGAAGACAAAGTGCAGAATATTGTCAACACTGAATCGTATGGAATGGGCGTTCGTGTTGTAGCAAATGGTGGTTGGGGCTTTGCCGCCACCGACAAGCTAGACAAAGACAGCATTGCAAAAGCAGCCGAACTAGCAGTAGCAATTGCCAAAGAAAACTCTCGGCTTCTCTCCGAACCCGTACGACTTGCTCCACAAAAAGGATACGGCGAAGTGAGTTGGAAGGCACCCATTGAAAAAAATTCGTTCGAAGTGCCTATCAAAGAGAAAGTAGATTTGCTGTTGAACGTAAATGATGCCGCCATGAAAGCCGGGGCTGATTACGTCAACTCGATTTTGTTTATGGTGAATGAGCAAAAATATTTTGCTTCATCCGATGGCTCTTACATCGATCAGGATGTACATCGCATTTGGCCAACGTTCTTCATCACCAAAATTGACAAAGCCACGGGCAAATTTGAAACGCGTAATGCACTCAGTTCACCGATGGGCATGGGCTATGAATATTTATATGCTCGTCCGCAAGATAAAATTCAAGGCATCACTCCGCTTTACAAAGGCCGCTATGATATGATTGAAGATGCGCGCTTTGCCGGGCAGCAAGCAGGTGAAAAGTTAAAAGCAAAATCGGTGGAAGCCGGCAAGTATGATTTGATTTTAGATCCATCGCACTTGTGGCTCACCATTCACGAATCTACCGGCCACCCAACGGAGTTAGATCGAGTACTCGGCTATGAAGCCAACTTTGCAGGAACGAGTTTCCTCACCTTAGATAAATGGGAATCAAAGAAATTTAATTATGGAAGTAAGATAGTGAACATCTTTGCCGATAAGACACAAGTAGGTTCGCTTGGTGCTGTTGGCTATGACGATGAAGGTGTGAAGTGCGGCGAGTGGGATATTATCAAAGATGGCATCCTCGTAAACTATCAAGTGATCCGCGATCAGGCTCATATTCTAAAATTAGATGCTTCGCAAGGCTGTTGCTATGCCGATAACTGGAGCAGCATTCAGTTTCAGCGCATGGCAAATATTTCTTTGCAGCCGGGCAAAGAGAAAAAGAGCATCGATGACCTGATCAAAAATGTAGAGAAAGGAATTTACATTATTGGAGATGGATCGTTCTCGATCGACCAGCAGCGTTACAATTTTCAGTTTGGTGGTCAGTTGTACTACGAAATTAAAAACGGAAAAATTGTAGGCATGCTGAAAGATGTAGCATATCAATCGAACACACAAGAGTTTTGGAACTCGTGTACCGCTATTGCGGATAGCAATGACTACCGCTTGGGCGGATCATTCTTTGATGGCAAGGGTCAGCCCGGCCAGGTCAGTGCCGTATCGCATGGTTCATCCACCACGCGCTTCAATGGAGTTAATGTAATCAATACAGGAAGAAATATTTAAGATTATGGCCATACTTACAAAAGACGAAGCCTACGCTTTATTGAAAAAAGTGTTGAGCTACTCAAAAGCAGATGAATGCGAAGTGAACTTAGGTGGAACCGATAGCGGAAATATTCGCTATGCGCGCAATGCAGTTTCTACCAGTGGCAAAGTGAGTCAAACGCAACTAGTTGTTACTTCCGCCTATGGAAAAAAATCTGGTGTTGCTACCATCAACGAGTTTGATGATGCCTCTCTGGAAAAAGTAGTGAGGCGCTCGGAAGAGTTAGCACAATTGGCTCCCGAAAATCCGGAGTACATGCCAATGCTCGGACCACAAACGTATGCTGAACCTATCACGTTTGTTCCGGCCACAGCAGCGATCACACCTAAACTTCGATCGGATTTAGTAGCCGCCAGTTTGCAAGTAGCAAAAGATGCGAAAGCGGTAGCGGCGGGATTTTTAGAAGACACCACGGGCTATTCAGCCATGATGAATTCGAAAGGTTTGTTCGCCTACAACACATCTACGAACACGAATTTTTCTATCACCGTTCGCACCGAAGACAGTCGTGGCTCCGGATACGCCACACGCGGCTACAACGACATCTCCAAGCTAGACACAAAGAAGGCAACACAAATTGCAACTGAAAAAGCCGTACGATCCGCGGAAGCGAAAGCCATCGAGCCCGGAAAGTACACGGTGATTTTAGAGCCTGCCGCAGTAGCTGTTTTGTTAGAGCGTATTTTCTTTGGGTTAGATGCACGACAGGCTGACGAAGGAAGAAGTTTCTTGAGCAAGGCCGGAGGTGGTACGAAGCTCGGCGAAAAAATGGTAGACGAGCGCGTGAATATTTATTCCGATCCGTTGAATCCGGAACTACCTACCAGCACGTGGACCGGCGATGGCCGACCACAGGAAAAAATTTCGTGGATTGAAAAAGGTGTAGTGAAAAATTTCAGCTACTCACGCTACTGGGCTGAGAAAAAAGGAGTGAAAGCCATTCCCGGTCCCGATGGTGCCATCATGGAGGGCGGTACGAAATCGCTGGAAGAATTAATTGCCGGTACGAAGAAAGGAGTACTCGTTACACGCTTGTGGTACATCCGCGATGTAGACCCACAAAGTTTGTTGCTCACCGGTTTGACGCGCGATGGCACTTTCTATATTGAGAATGGAAAAATTCAGTATCCGATCAAAAACTTCCGCTTCAACGAAAGCCCGGTGATCATGCTCAACAATTTAGAAGAGCTTGGCAAAGTAGAGCGCACCGTAAGTGTAGAGTCGAATGCTAACTACTTATTGCCTCCGCTTAAAATTCGCGACTTCACGTTCTCGAGTTTGTCGGATGCAGTGTAGAAATTAGAAGTGAGATAGTAGATTTGATATTTGAGAAAATCCCCGGCCGAAAGGTTGGGGATTTATGTTGTACCCACTCGTTGCCGTTTTCTAATTTCAATGGCAACACTGAGCTCAATAAAGACAAGCAGGCCAATAACAATTATTTCACCAATGAAATAAATCCATCCAAAAAGCGTAAGCAATTCAAAATTAGCTAGTAATTGACTGATGGTTATGCAAGAATAGAGTAAATTTCCCACACTGATTGCTCGTATGTAGAGAATCCAATTGTTGGTCAGGAAAAAAAAGCAGGTAAAGGAATAGACAAAAAAGATTACAGCGATCGCAGACAAGAAAGTCAATATTGGCCGGGGCATCCCGAAGTATTCGCTGAAATTTCTTAGTACTACAAATAAAAGTACGCCTGTGAGCATGGCTCCTAGCCCATCGATTAAAAATAGGATCTTAGGCTTTCTTGCTAACTGATTAATAATTTTTCTCACTACACCCACTATTTTCTTTAGACAAACTTAATTCAATTAAGTTTAAGAATGACCCGCCTGGTCTGTCTAACGTACAAAGAGCTAAAACCAATTAGGTAATTATGCGTTGATCTAAGTTAACTAGGGGATTCTTAAAACAAGTAATACCATTCCAATGATAAAAAACTACCTGCTGATTGCCTATCGAAGTATCTTAAAGAACAAACTCTTCATCTTCATCAATGTATTCGGCATGGGCATTGCCATTGCGTTGGCCATTGTTGGTTATTTCGCTTACGAATACGATTCAAATTTTGATAAAGTCCACGTTAATCATACCCACATTTATCGTGTGAGTGCGGTGCGCGAGTTTGACAATAAAATTACCCGCTATGGCATTTCTTCTTTTCCGTTGGGCGATGTCGTTCGAAAAACATTTACCGATGTCGATCAGGCAACCCGTTACTTTTACTCCAATTCCAATTTCAAAATAAATGACGATTTGTTCCCGGCCTCGATTAACTACGTAGACCCTGAATTTTTTTCTATTTTCACTTTTGAATTTATTGCCGGTAGTTCTTCGGCACTCACTGACAAAACCAGTGTTTTAATTAGTGAGCAGGTGGCCATCCGCTTATTTGGAAGCAGTGAGGCTGCCGTCGGAAAAACCATCAGTCAGGTGTATGGCCAGGAAATAAAAGAGCTGAAAATTGCAGGCGTCTTTAAGGACCCGGCAATGAATTCCAGCTTTTATGAAAACAGTGGGTCGGCTTATTTGAATTTTGAGAATTATAAAGATGAACACAAATCGATTCGAGAAGACGATTGGAAAAACATAGAGGCTACACTGTTTCTGCAAATCAACGATCCGGCAAGCGTATCCAATGTATACAAGCAACTGCAGCCCTATACAGAAAACAATAATAAGGTACGCGAGGATTTTCAGATCAAAGAATTTGCGCTCGATCCACTTAGCACCATGGCGCACGAAGATCGGGCAAATGATACGCGCTCCAGAACGTGGGGAGCACCTCCCATCTCCGCCGTAATCGGGTCGATGGTAAGCGGCATATTCATTCTGTTGATTGCTTGTTTTAATTTAACCAATACGGCCATTGCCATATCTTCGCGCAGGCTAAAAGAAATAGGTTTGCGAAAAGTGATGGGTAGTGGGCGTGGTCATCTAATTGCACAATACATTGGCGAAACCATGTTTATATGTTTTATCTCGCTGCTAGTCGGTCTATTTTTTGCCGATTTGTTAGTGCGGGGATGGAATAGTTTGTGGCAATATTTTCAACTCACTCCTCACTATCTGGATAATCCTAGCTTTCTATTTTTCCTCATTGGTATATTGGTTTTCACTGCGGTCGTTGCCGGAAGCTACCCCGCCTTTTATGTCAGCAAGTTTGAACCGGTGCGTATCTTAAAAGGCAAGCTTGAGTTTGGCGGAACCAATTATTTTACACGCTCGCTCCTCGGCTTGCAGTTCAGTATTTCGTTGCTCTCCATCGTTAGTGCGATTGGATTTATACAAAACGCCAACTACCAGCGTAATTATGATTTGGGTTTTGATATTCGTGGCTCCATTCTGGTGCCGGTAAATGACCAAAGCCAATTCGAAACATATCGCAATGCACTCCAATCCAATCCGGCTATTCTTTCGATTGCCGGAGCGAAAAGCGGGGTTTTTTCGAATCGTGCCAATGATCCTGTTAAATGGGAATCTACCGAAGTGGAAGTAGATATCATTGAAGTAGGAGATCAGTATCTTCCAACGATGCAACTAAAGCTTGTGGCGGGCCGTGACTTTACCAAAGACTCTGAAACCGACCGAAAGGAATCGATTATCATCACCCAAAAAATGGCAGACCTGTTTGGGTGGGATACCCCAGTAGGAAAACAAATTCTGTGGCGCGATACGGTAAAACTTTATGTAGTAGGTGTTGTAAAAGATGTGTACACCCGCGGACTATGGCGCGAGTTGGAGCCAATGATGATTCGCTACGTATTGCCAAATCAATACAGTCAATTAGTGGTTAGTACAAAAGCGGGAAAGGTGGCAGAAGTAAATGGTTTTATGAATCAACAATGGAATAGCGTTTTCCCCAACCGGTTGTATGCCGGAAGAATGTTGGGAGATGATTTGAAACAGGTGGATGAAGTGAACCTCAACATTGTGTACATGTTTGTATTCTTTGGCGCTATATCCATGTTACTCTCCGCTACCGGATTGTTTACGCTCGTATCGTTGAATGTAATTAAACGCACCAAAGAAATAGGCGTGCGAAAAGTATTGGGAGCATCGGTCTTTAACATTGCCCGCATTGTGAATACGGAATTTATCATTATTCTTTTGCTGGCCTCAATTGCAGGTTCGTGTGGCGGCTATCTTCAATCAAAGTTGATTATGGGAAGCATCTGGCGTTACTACCAAGGAGCAAACGCGTTCACTTTTGTGTTTTCGGTTGGGCTTCTTTTTGTGCTATCGTTTAGTGTGATAGGCTACAAAGTATTTAAAACCGCTACTATGAATCCGGTAGATTCACTAAAGGAAGAGTAAGAAGAGAGTACAAAAGGGATAGGCTTTATGACCTATACCAACTGACCTTATCTGATTTTAAATGCACACGAAAAGATATGCGACTCTAGTCCGTCAGTACGAGTGTAGGTTGAATACGAAAATTCAATTCCATTCTTTCTTCTTCCGGCGTCGCGTATGGGCGTATGGCGAATCGCAAGCCCTATTTTTCGAGTTGTCATCGCAGATAAGTCGTAGTCGGAAGTATAAAATTCTTCATTTGTAGGGTGTAGTTGGTAAGAAGAAAAATAGATAGAGCCCTGTTGAAAGTAAAAACGGATAGAAGGTGCCAACACCCATGTAGGCGTTACTTTGATGGCCGTTTCATTTTCAACTCCTAACCCGCGTACCGAAAAACTATCTGCATATAAATCAATAGCGCTTTTGAGTATGGTGCGTCCGCCAACAAAGGTATTTAGTTTCAGTCCCAAACTTAGCTTCCATCGCTGGTTGGGTAAATTTTCTACCCGAAGCGATCCATCATCAAAATACACCCGGTGAAAAGTAGTAGACAGCAGGCCGTTTTGGTAACTCACTTCCGGGTAAATGCCAAGTCGGTTGCGTCTGTTTATAACTTGCGTAAGTGCAAATTTGAGGTTGAAGGAATGGCGCTTATACTCCGTAAACCATTGCTTGTATCGAAGCTCTTCCGGGTAGATCAATTTTTGCGGAGAGAAAGATGAACTCAATCTCCCCCATCGCAAATCATCAAAGTAACTTTGAAAATCAATTTTAAAAACGCGGAGATTTTTCTTGTCGGTGATTGATACTCCGGCCGACAGCGGCAGCGAAAAATAATCGGATTCAATGGAAAAGCCTCCACCGAAGGAAACCGAAACATTGCTTCTCACAGGGCGCGAATAACTCAAATCCAAATGCGTGCGGGCATCTACCAGCGATGCCGAAGATTTTACAAAATCAATGTTATCAGTAGATGCCGAAGTCACCACATCTACTCCAAACTTCGTGTACAGACTGCTTCTATTGGGGTAGGTTGTAAAAACGCTTAGCTGAGGCGCAACAACACTTAACTGCTCGGTGCCGATGCCTCCCGTAACTGCTGAGTGGTTGCCGGATTGAATGTAGTGGTTATACAAAAACTCAATTTCTGTTTTCTTTACCTGCTTCATGCGAAACACGCTGTCTTGTACTTGTGCTTTGCCTAGCAAGGACATGAACGCGAAACTGCCAGCTAAAAAATATCTGCGTTTCATTTAACCGCTAATTGCATCCACATCCACCGCTAGACTTAGAACCGGCTGCCGGAACGGCTCCTTCACGAATACTACAGACATATCCTTCAAAATTTTTACAAGATGACTTTGCTAATTCCATCTCCTGATCATCTACATACACTCGCTCATAGGGTTTAATTGCAGCGCATGCATTCAGTACGATCCATAAGAGGAAAACAAAAACTTTATCTTTCATAGCGACAATCTATTTTCTGTGAATAAAAACTTCTGTTTTTGTCATCGATGAGAATGCCATGCGTGTTGGGAAGCTGGTTGAGAAAATGCATGCCCACTTCTGCCCCCATGACATAGACTGCGGTGGCGAGGGCATCGCAGAGTTCAGCCGACTGGCTAACTACACTCACACTTTTAATGCCTTCAATTGGCAAGCCTGTTTTGGGATTTAAGTTGTGCGAATAGCGCTTTCCCCGATAGATGAAATGCTGCTCATAATCACCCGATGTTGCCGCCGATGCATCAAAGAGTGGAAAGTGAACGATAAACTTATCCTTTTCATCCGGATGAGCAATGCCAACCTGCCAAGGAGAACCGTTTGCACGTTGGCCGATAGTGGTTAAGTCTCCGCTTGCATTAATCACACCGGATGTAACACCATGATCAAGCCATTTTCTCTTGACACAATCTGCGGCGTAGCCTTTGCCTATTGCCGCAAAACTAATCCGCATTCCCTTCTTTAAAAGAAATACCTTTTTAGTGGCCGGGTATAACTCAATCTTCTGATAGCCTACCCGATCCAGCGCAGCGTTAATTCGCTTTTGGGATGGAAATTGAAATTCATGGTTTTTAAATTGATACGTCTGTTTCAACGGACCGACAGAGATATCAAACGCACCCTGCGTAAGCGCAGAAATTTTCAGGCTGCGATCTAATAACTCAAATACCTCGCCACTCACTTGTGTAGGTTGTATGCCGGCGTTGTTGTTGATTAATGTGGTGTAAGACGCTTCTCTGAATTCGGAAAGCTCGCTTTCGATTCGATCAATTTCACGCAATGCCAATTGCAATAGTGAATGGGCGCGCTCCTCATCTGAACTACCAATGATCAGTTGAAAGGCTGACCCCATGCGCCGGGTGCTAATCTGAAATTCGGTCATGCAATCGCGTAGCTTCAGAAATTATTTTCTTTACAAAATCCTCAGCCGATTCTCCCTGATAAAGAATTGTGGTGTGCTTTGTCGTTATCGGAGAATACAGAACAAGCGAAGGAAAAGTACCATCAAAACTTAATTTCTCTGCCATTGTGCGATTGTAGGTAACCACGTGGACAGCCTGTTTCTTTCGCTGCGGAAAATCGATCTTCTCTACGTTTACTTCATGCGCTCGCATGCCTTCTAAAAAAGAAGTGTCTGACAAAATTTGTTTTTCTAATCGAATGCAACCTGCACACCAATCCGATCCGGTAAAAACATAAAGGATTGTAACAGCTTCCGTTGAATCTATCGCTCGATTTGCGAGATGTTGCGCTGAACTATTCCAGGAGAATAGTGGCAGTACGAAAAGACAACAGGCAATTACTCGTGTCATTCGAATTAGTTGCTGTAGCTCACTGACAAGGTAAAGCCGGGCGTCAACTCCTGATTGCCTCCTATCTGTTGAGATATGGAAGGTATAGCGCCCCGAATATTTCCCCACAACATGAACTTGGAATTCAACTTGTATCCAAGCTTGATCCCGGGTGCCAGATAACTTAAATTATTCAGATAGACAGCGGTGTAGATTGAAGTGCCGTCGTTGTATTTGCCATCCTTGTTACTCAATACTAAGTTCACATTAAAAATCCCGATAAGCTTTTTGCTCTGGCCAAAGAATTTTCCAATTTGAAACGAGGCGAGTGTTCGGGAACTATGCTGATTCGTTCGGTACGCATAGCCAAGTTCTGCACTTGTAAAGTACTTTGCTTTTCCCAAACCAATGAGCAGCGATGGCTCTACACTGAAGGCATCTACGCCCGTGCGCAAACCCATGCGTTCTTGATAGGATGCTGTTGGCAATACCGCATTTAATTTTCCGGAAAGAACCAGCCCATTCTTTTGGTAAAAATTATAGGTGCCGCCAATTTCAATGTTTGAAAGTCCTGCGAAGCTTCCACCCATTGGCTCCGTGGTAGGTCGAGTTGTTGCAAGTGTTGAACTTGTAAAAACAATCGGCACAATCGCTGTTACCATCCATCGATCGGTGACTCCGTACTCAACATATCCTTGTAAGCTGTTGTTGGTTACGTCCCGGTTAAGAGAAATGACATTATCATTCGCATCTACTAGGCCGTTGTATTTTAGATATGTATAAGCAATTTGAGAAAAGAGTTTTCCTTTCGGTTTTGTCCAGGGCTGTTGCGAAAAGCCGTTTGAAAAACAAGTTGTCAGGAGCAAAAGACTAATAAAAAGCCTCATCATAAGTTTTGTATTTATCCCAAAACTATCAGAGGGTTTATCTTCTCTTTGCTATTTTATACAAAACCGTTCACTACGTATACAAAACCAGTTGATTCATATACTTGGCTTACTCATCGCTTCGCCATATTTCGATAAACAAATCGATTGAAGAGGTCTTCGCGGTACGAGGTTCCAATCGGCACCTCTTCATTTTGGATAAAAATGGAATTGGAATCGATGGAATGAATATGTTGTGTATTGATGATATGCGATTTGCTTACGCGGGCAAAAATGGTCTGTGGCAGCTGATCGAAAATAGTCTTCACGTTCATGGCGGTAATAATCTTTTGTTTATCCGACACATGAATAATGACATAATCTTTGAGGCCCTCAATAAATAAAATATCAGAGAAAAAGAGTTTTACAAATCGCTTATCCGCCCGCACAAAAACATGGTCTGATTTAATCACCGCCGATGCTTCGCTGTCTTTTACATCCTTCATCATGCCCAGATAGTTTCTTGCTTTGTCAATGCTTTTTACCAACCGCTCAGGGCGCACGGGCTTCAACAAATAATCGATAGCCCCCAATTCATAACTTTCAATCGCATGCTGCGGATAGGCCGTTACAAAAATGATCAAGGGCGATCGCGCCAAGCTTTTTACAAAATCCAAACCATTCAAGTTAGCCATTTCAATGTCGAGGAACACTAAGTCAACAGTGTGGATCATCATAAAAGCATTGGCTTCAGATGCATTGCTAAAGGTGCCCACTATCTGAATCGAATCGATTTCGGCCATTAACTTTTCAAGCCATTTGATAGCGAGCGGCTCATCATCTACCAGAATACATTTCATTCGTTCGCGGGTTTTACAATCAACTAACTTTTAAAGTGGCAATGATAAGGCAACGCAGAATTGATTTTCGCGGATGGATGTCACCAACTCAAAACTCTCGCCATACAATAATTCGAGTCTTCGTCTCGTATTCGCCAGACCTAATCCGCCAGTAGAGGTTGCTTTGGCACCAGAAATTGAATTCCTACAATTAAAAGCAATCGTGTTTTCGTTTCTATTAAAACTTATTTCAATAAATGACTTGCCCGAATCATCCGCGCTGTATTTTATAGCATTCTCTACAAAGGCAATAAACAAAAAAGGAGGAACGTAGGTGTTCGAGAAATCGCCCGACTGTTCGAGTCTGCAATCAAATTGTATTCGTCTTATTTTTTCCAGTTCGAGAATATGAGAATGAATTTCAATCTCCTTTTTCAAAGGCACACGCTCCTGATTGGATTCATAAAGACCGTATCGCAATACGTCTGACAAGCCCATGACAATCCGGGAAGCTTTATCCGGATCAATATGAATCAATGTGTTGATGTTGTTCAGTGTGTTAAACAGAAAATGCGGATTAATCTGACTCTTCAGTTGTGCTAATTCCGTTTTAAATTGCACTTGCTGTAGTTCGGTTATCATTTGTTCTCGCACCAGCCATTGTCGAAACAAAAGCGTTCCTACCGTTGCGCCTAAATAAATTGTGGGCACCGTTAGCGACTGAATAACATATGCCAACGAAAGAGATCTCAGCCAATCTTGCAATGCGATTGGTTGCGTAGTAGTAAGCTCTGCCAAATGAAATTGCAAATAAGTGGCAATACCAAAATCAACTAACAACTGCAGTCCGGATAATAAAAAATAGAGTGGGTATTTCTTTTTGAATAATAATTGGGGCGCCAACCAGAAGAGGTTAGTGTAAATCAAAATAAGAGCGCAGGAGATCGTCGCCAACTCGGTAGCCGCAATGCGATGGGCTGTTGCCAAATCGTGTGTGGCGTAACTATTCCACGCAAAGACGATTTCAGGAGAAAACTGAATGGCAAATAAGCCTACCAACAGCAAATGTCTCCAAATTCTGTTTTCCTTTTTGACTAAAAAGTCCCGGAATACTTCTTCACAAACAAAGTCGTGTTTATTGACTAGCATCACCGCGAAGGTAAAAAAACTTATCGAATGAGTAAGTCAGTCCAAAGCTCGTACTGCACTTCCATAGTAGTCTTTATTTGCATTATTCTCTTGCACCTTCGATAAGAAAGTATAGCAGTTGGTGATAACCCTAGATTCTTCAAAAACATGTGTCGTAAATTCTACCCCATCATCATTCAGGTAAAACATTCGGAGCGTGCCTTTTTTATAACAAAAAAGATCGTCTACTTAAATATTTACTTTTTTCAATCAACACAAACATATTTTCTAGCAGCGTAAACAAACGTTTGCAACAGTCTAGTCAGCTGATGGCTTGGATAAATGAAATCCTGAATTTACATTAGAGGACAACAAAAAACCTATGTGCTGCCAGGTCTTTACTATTCAAATTTGGGTAGGCCTAAAAAAGGTTGTCCGTCTGGTTTTGGTGTGTATTTTCTCTTTTTTCGGTACTGGGAAATCCTACGGCCAGATGAAGTCAAATTTAGATAGCCTAATAATCGCCTCTCAAAGCGTGGATGAAAGTGCACGCTTTGGTCTGTTTCGGACGATCGCAAACAATTACCTTGATATTAACGTGGACTCAAGTTTGGTTTATAACAGAAGAGCAGTAGCTCTGTCAAAAAAACTACATCTAGAAAAAGAAGAAGGTGAGTCGTACTTCGGGCTAGCAAACGCATACAATCGTGGTGGGCTGGTAGACAGTGCTCTTTTCTATTACGATAAAGCAATGGCTCTCGCCAAAAAAACAAAAAATGAAAGGGTTGAAAACAGAATTCGGGCGAATCGAGCTGCACTCTACTTCACGCAAGGAATGATCGATGAGGCACTAGAAAGTTATACACAACTATTACAAATACTAAAGCTGCAAAAGAATGACGGCCTGAGAGCACAAATACTAGTTAATGTAGGCCACATTTATAAAATCAAAGGAGAATACAACAAAGCGCTGAGCATTTATTTTGAAGTTTTAAACTCAAATCATGAACTGAGAATGCCCTTGGATCAGTCGCGTGACCAGATTGAGTTTTCTGTTTTACAGAATATTGGAGCGGTTTATAGTCTGACAGCCGACACAACAAAAGCATTAGAGTATTTTCGAAAGGCGTACCGCGTTGGGAAAACAAATGGATATGTTACCTTATTGTCTTTTACCGCATCGTCCATTGGAATTATTCATCGTCAGAAAAAAAACTACGACTCCGCACTATTTTATTTTAAAGAAGCACTGGCGCTTCGAGATCAATCCAATACGTCATTACAAAACTATGCTACACTGTGCGACATCAGTTGGGTGTTGTTTATGATGAATCGATATAAAGAATCAGAACAGTATTTAGCCAAAGCGTATGACTTGACAAGAAAGGTTAATAACTCATTGGCTTATGCCTACACCTATTTAACTGATGGGGAGTTATCTTTTCGTAAGGAGGACTTCGCAAATGCTGTACGAAAACTTCAACTAAGCCTACAATTGGCAAAAGAAAATAAGCTGGCCGCTGTCGCAAACAAAGCAGAAGAATACTTAGAAAAGACATATGCCGCCATGGGCAATTATAAACAAGCCTACGAATTTCAAAAGCGCTATGCTGCCTCTCAAGATTCGCTTCTTGGCAACGAGAAGATTCGGGCGATAACTCGACTTGAATCAAAATATGCAATCGAAAAGCAGCGCAAGGAAAATGAAATTCTTACGTTAGAAAGTAAGCTACAGAAACAAGAAATTAAATACAGAGCAACAGAACGGAGCATTATTATTGTTTGCTGCTTCATTTTGTTTATAGCCTCAACCCTACTTTTAATCGGCATGTTAAAAATCAAGGGCTTAAACAAAAAACTTCACCAACAAAATCATTTTATCGAGAGGCAAAATGAAGACATTGCCAAACAGAACATAGAATTGATCTTGCAAAAAGAAGAAATCAAATCACAAAAAGATGCTTTAGAAACGAAAAATATTGAATTGGCTACCTCACGAGAAAAAATAAGTCGAAACAATACTTTATTAGAAGAGGTAGTAAGAGTACGTACATTAGAACTTTCGCGCAGCAACGAACAACTTCAAGAACAATTTCATCAACTCGAGCAATTTAGTTTCATCACTGCTCATACTTTGCGTGGGCCGGTTGCAAGGATTCTAGGACTTGGAAACATCTTAAGTCTCTCAAAACCGGAAGAAAATTCTCAAATCATTGACAAACTGATTTCCACTACACATGATTTGGATTCGATCGTTCACGAAATCGGTCAAATTGTATTGGTGAATGAGCAGACTCAACAAGAAATAGAAACTATTGAATTGCTCCCCTTTGTAGAAAAGGTTAAAGCTAGTTTTTTGGAAGAATTAAAAACAATTGGAGGCAATTTTACTATTCGGGTCGATGCGCCATTGGCAAAATCGAATCCCAATTATCTGAACAACATTCTCACTAATTTAATTTCCAATTCAATAAAATTCCGTTCGCCGGTTATTCCATTAAATATCCACCTGAGTATTCAAGCTGATAAGGGAATACTCACTTGGACCGTAAAAGATAATGGAGTCGGCTTTGACTCGGAAAAGTATTCAGCCAAATTGTTTGAACCTTATCAACGTTTTCACCACCATTTGGGGGGAAAAGGACTGGGGCTCTATTTAGCGAAATCATTTGTAAAAAATTTGAGAGGGACTATCGAACTTTCCAGCAAAGAAGGCGAAGGAACAATAGTAACATTTTCGTTACCCTATAGCTTCTGATAATGAAGAATAGAACTAGACTTTTTAATTTTATGTAAATATACGTACACCTTCCCACACCGTTCTTCTAATAGTAGTTTCCAACCATCCTCTCCACATCACCTCAAATGGGCTACTTGACTTTCCGTACCCAAATCGAAATTCTTCCGTTGATAAGAAAAATTTTAGCTACTTGAATATAAATCTCAACTTTGCCTGATAACAGCAACGAACTCCCTGTACTAATTGTGAATGTTATTTTCATCTCTTTAAGGCGTAACGAAAACAAACTGTGAAGAACCCCAGCGATCACCGTTTTTTCTTTACCCGCTTGCAATACGAATCGGGCGATTGGGATGTAGACCAGCGCATGCCGGTAAACGTGCTCAACTCGCTCATCGAATACACTACGCTCAAAATTGACACCAACGAAAACATCGTTTCACTCAGCAGCGATGATATTTTCCGGTGCCCCTTCTGCTACCTCAGCGGCCACAAGCTGGTAGAGTTTACCGCCAGGGAAAAAGAGAATTTCGAGAAGTATGTCAAAAACGGTGGCTTTGTGTTTGTCGATGATTGTAACCACGACATCGATGGACTGTTTGCCAAAACATTTGAAGGGCAGATGGATCGAATTTTCGGGCCGAACTCGTTGAAGAAAATTCCGAAGATGCATCCCATCTATTCATCTTTCTTTCAGTTTGATGGGCCACCCACGACCGCACAAGAGTTGAATGGTTGGGGCGATGATATTGTGCACGACTATCTCAAAGCGATCGAAATCAACAACCGCGTTGGCGTGCTCTACAGCAACAAAGATTATGGCTGCGAATGGGATTATGACTTTCGTAACAAAAGATTTTATAAAATTGACAACACCCGATTTAGTGTGAACATCATTATGTACGCGTTAACCAGTTAACTATGAATTCAGAAGTATCCTCCACTCAACAATCAGTCGAAGAAATTATTGCCAGCCTCAACGGTCTGAAAAAAGAAATCAAAAAAGTAATTGTCGGACAAGAAGAAATCATCGACCAATTACTGATTACTTTTTTGGCTGGCGGCCACGCGTTGTTGGAGGGAGTTCCCGGCTTGGCAAAAACGCTGATGATTCGTTCGCTTTCCGAAGCCATTGATTTACGCTTTCGCAGAATTCAGTTTACTCCTGACTTAATGCCATCGGATATTATCGGCACGGAGGTATTGGAAGAAGATCACACCACGGGCAAGCGCATTTTCAAATTCAACAAAGGCCCCGTATTCGCAAATATCATTTTAGCAGATGAGATCAACCGCACGTCACCCAAAACGCAAGCGGCTCTTCTCGAAGCCATGCAAGAGTTTGAGGTGACGTACGCCGGTGTTACCTATCCGCTGGAGCGCCCGTTCTTTATTCTCGCCACACAAAACCCGATCGAGCAGGCAGGCACCTTTCCTCTGCCGGAAGCTCAACTCGACCGTTTTCTGCTATACATCAAAGTGAGTTATCCGACCGCGAACGAAGAGCGAGCCATTTTAGAAAACACAACCGGCAAACGAGGCGAAGCCATTCACAAAGTAATGGAAGGCAAGAAAATTTTAGAAGCACAAAAACTAGTGCGCGAAGTACATATCAGTTCGGATTTGATTGAGTGGGTGAGCAACCTCGTGCGCGCAACACGTGCCGGTGTGAGTGATGTTGCGTATGTGAACGAATGGGTGCGATGGGGTGCGGGTCCGCGCGCAGGCCAGGCAATGATTCTTACAGCTAAAGCAAGCGCTTTACTCAGCGGCCGCTTTGCGGTAACCCAACAAGACATTCAGCAAGTAGCGTATCCGGTGTTGCGTCACCGCATTCTTATGAACTTCAAAGCAGAATCGGAAGGCATTACCTCTGATTTGGTCACCAAACATCTGTTGGAAAATATAATCTTGAAAAAAAGTATTTGACAATTACTATTTTTATAAATGGAAGAGTTATCTCCATAAATTATGATACGTGTTTCGATTTTAATTGACAGCAAATGAACAATTTTCCTTTCTCTCAGAATTTATTTTGGGATGTAGACGTCCGAGATGTGGATTTGCAAAAACATAAACGTTATGTGATTGAACGTGTACTTACACGTGGGCGTATGGAAGATTTTGAAAAGCTGTTAACATTATACAGTAAATCCGAAATAATAACAGAGTTAAAAAAATCTAAAGAATTAGATCCGAAAACACGTCACTTTTGTAGCTGGTACTTTCATATACCTCAAACCGAACTTCATGCTTCATCATTCTACCATTGAGTCGAGCACGTTTGACTTACTCATTGAAATTTTTAAAATCTGTAGATGAATTCTCAAGTCAAAGAATTAATGAAGCCTTCGCTGCTGAATTCCATCAGCGGGTTAGAGTTAATTGCTCGCGTAATTGTAGAAGGCTTTATGAGCGGCAGCAACAAAAGTCAATCAGTTGGTGCCGGCCAGGAATTCAGTCAGTACAGAAACTATCAGCCGGGCGATGACTTGCGCCAACTCGATTGGAAAATGTTTGCACGCACCGAACGCTACTACATCAAAGAAGCAGAAATTGAAACGAACATTACGGTCAAGTTTATGCTCGATGCCAGCCGCTCGATGGCCTACACCGAAGGAGATGTGAGTAAATTGCAATATGCCAAAGTGATGATGGCAGCATTGGCCTACCTCGCGCGTAAGCAGGGTGATACATTTGGTTTGTATGCCGTCAATGATCAGGCCATTCAATCGGTGTTGCCTCGTTTTGAACAACAACAGTTCATTCGTTTTCTCACTGCGTTGGTGAAGGTAACGAGCGAAGGCAGTTGGAATAAATCCAAAAACATCGAACAGCTTTACGATCACCACGGAAAAGAAATGATCGTCTTCATCACCGACTTGTACGATGACAGTGAAGATTTACAAAAATTCATTTCGCGATTAAAAACGAAACGCAACGAAGTGATTGTCTTTCACGTGATGGGCATTCATGAAACGGCATTTGATTTTGATGGTTCGTTTACTTTCGAAGATTTAGAAACCGGCTTGAAAACAAAAGCCGACAGTCGGGCACAACAAAGCGACTACCAGACCAGAGTCAATACGTGGCTGAGGGCATCACGAAGCTGGATGCTAGAAAAACAAATCAATTACCAATTGGTATCGATGGATTTTGCCATTGACGAAGTGTTGCGAAATTTTTTAACTCAACGTAAACGGCTGGTGAGATAATGCAATTCGCGCAACCGATATTTTTGTGGGCTTTAGCAGGATTATCCATTCCGATTGCTATACATCTGCTTAGCAAGAAAGAAGGAAAAGTAATTCGGTTGGGAAGCCTTCGGCATGTGCACGAAACGAGCACCCAACAATTTAAAAGCATTCGGCTAAATGAATGGTTGCTGCTGGCGCTTCGATGCCTCATGATTGTGCTATGGGTGATGCTACTTAGTGGTTTGCAATTTGATCAAACGAAAAATCAACAGTGGTTGGTGGTCGATAAGTCCGTCAAAAATCATCCGATGGCAAAAACATGGATGGACAGTCTGCAAACACAAGGATTTGAATTGCATTGGATGGCCGATGGATTTCCAACAGAAGAACCTACTGTCTGTTCGGCTAATTATTGGGAAAGCATTTCCTTGCTTCGTCAGCGGGAATTAGAAAAGGTAGTCGTACTCGCTTCGTCGGGTGTTGAGCGCTTTGCCGGCATGCGCGAATCACTTCCTGCTTCGATTCAATGGATCACACTTCCGGCACTAGAACATCGTTTCGTGGCGGAAGCGTTTCAAAAATCAAACAATGAGTATTGGATTCGGCAAGGAATAACTTCAACTGATGCAACTGAATTCGAAACCATTCGCACATCAAGTGGAATTGATACTGTGGTGACAAAAAATATTATAAAGCAAATGGTGATAATCGTTGCTGATGTAGCATTTGAAAATGATGCACGCTTGTTGAAAGCGTCTCTCGAAGTCATTCAAGAAAAATTACCCATTCAAATCTCCATACAACAACATAACACAATCAATTACAAATCCACTAGTAGTAGCGATTGGCTCTTCTGGTTATCCGATCAAAAAGTTCCGGTAACCGATTCAGCTTCGATTATGTTCTACAAGCCTGAATCAGGATCAGCTGTTTTAAAATCTGTTGGTTCCAAACAATGGGCATTAACAAAGCGGCTCTCCATCTCAACGATGGAAGAAACGAACTTCACCTTGCAACTTGCATCTATTTTAATTCCGGAAACTGAAAAATGGAAAAGTATTCGCCAACATGACCGGCGCTCGTTACCTGACTCCTTTTTGCAAAGCGCAGTTTCATCAAATGCTGTGTCCGATGTCATCATTGAAAACCGTTTTAACTACTATCTATTCATTTTGATGGTGATTGTATTTATGATGGAACGGTGGATAGCTTATCGAAAGAACCAATGAACGAGACGCGTGTGAACCATAGCATCCTAGTTCTCAAAAGGCGATATCGATTTTATCGGCTGGCGGAAAGCGCGTTGTTTGCCGTTGCCACGGGAATGCTTGCGGCTACGATTCTTCATTTTAGTTCCGATAACTTAGTACTTAAAATAAGTTTAATCAGCGCTTCGGTCTTAATCGTATTCGTGGCAAGAGTAATCTTTTTAAAATTATTCTTACTCCAAGATGAACAGTTTACCAGCTATCTGAATGCGCAGTATCCACAACTCGAGCATAGTGCCGACTTGCTCTTACAAAATCCTGATGCACTTCACGGATTGGCGCAATTGCAAGTACAAAAAATAATAGGGCGCTATCATCAACTATTTCCTCAAATCAAATTGCCCAATCTTTTACCTCAGTCGGCCATGGCTGTTTTGATTGCTTCGTTTTTATACGTGGCTCTTACTTCGTTTGTATCCTTCCATCCTTCGAATTCGAATAAATCAAATCTAGCATCTCAAATCACCGCATCCCCTGCCGAAGCAGCGCGTATTCAATCACTCTTCATTCAAGTGACGCCACCAGCGTACACTCGCCTCGCTTCTTCCGATGCAACACAACCCGAATTGAAAGTTCCGGAAGGAAGCAGAGTCCACTGGAAATTAAAATTCAACTCCGAAATCTCCTCGGCGCAACTCATCATCTCAGGTAAAGATTCCGTTCAATTTTCTCAAGCAAGCGATGGCTATCAAGTCGACTATCTCATTACGGAATCGGGTTTTTATCAAATTCAATGGAAACAAAAAGGCAAAATCACTCGCTCGGATTTTTATAAAATTGAAATCATTGCAGACCAACCGCCTAAAATCACGATTGACAACCTCAATCAGTTTACCAAACTCGCTCTACGCGATAAGTTATCGCTCACCATTCAATCAACACTCACAGACGACTACGGACTATCGCACGCAATCATTGTGGCTACCGTCAGCAAAGGAAGTGGCGAATCAGTCAAGTTTCGCGAAGAGAAACTACCGTTTGAGCAATCCATCAGCGGAAAACAACTAAAAGCCTCACGACAAATCGACTTACTTAAAATGGGAATGGAGCCGGGTGACGAGTTGTATTTTTATGTGGAGGCAACCGATAACAAAACGCCATCACCCAATTACAATCGAACCGAAACTTTTTTTATCGCCTTACAGGATACAACTCAGCAGACGGTCGTAGAAGACGAAGGGCTCGGGGTTGATTTAATGCCCGATTATTTCCGTAGCCAGCGGCAGATCATCATCGACACAGAAAAGCTGTTGAAAGAAAAAAAGAAAATCAGTTTGCAACAATTCAAATCAACGAGCAACGAGTTGGGCTACGATCAGAAAGTGCTGCGCTTGCGCTACGGACAATTTTTAGGGGAAGAATTTGAAGATCAGATTGGCAAAGTAGAAGCACCTTCGGAAGAAGTCGATCACGAAAGTGTGGTTGCCAAATTTGGCCACACGCACGACAAAGAAAATGAACATAATCTTGTACAAGAGAAAAAAGAAGAATCTCATGGACACGATCACAAAGGAGGTGAAGGTAAAAGTGAAGCTGAAAATCCACTAGAGGCTTTTGCCCACAATCACGATGATGGCGAGCAAGCCACATTTTTTGTACAATCGGTTCGTGCAAAGCTGAAAGCTGCCCTGACGGTGATGTGGGATGCCGAACTCTATTTACGTTTGTATCAACCGGAGAAGTCATTGCCGGATCAATACACCGCGCTTCGTCTATTGAAAGAAATCAGCAACGATTCGCGAATCTATGTTCATCGAACCGGGTTTGATCCTCCTCCACTAAAAGAAGAAAAACGGCTTACTGCCGATTTAAGTGAAGTGCACAATTCTTCACAAAATAACTCGACAGCATTAGCGATTGCGTTTCCACAAATTCGAAAAGCATTGGTGATGCTTGAATCGTGGCAACAAAAAAATAAGCTAACACTTTCTGTCGCTGAAAAAAAACAATTGCAATTGGCCGGACAAGAATTAGCAAGATTAGTGATAGAGCAACCCGGGCAGTATTTGGAAGGTTTATCAATGCTCAAGCGATTGGAAGAATCGAATATGACTTCTTCTGAACTGAAATCGAAAATCACTGCTTTACAACACTTGTTCTGGAGAATATTGCCGCGTAACCCAGATGCTGCAAGTCAGTCAGCACAATCACTTCATTCATTGGATCTGGAATTTCTAAAAAAGGTAAAGGAGTTGCATGAGTAAAGAATGGTTATTTCATCCGCTCATTTCGCCGTGGTTCATTTGCTTGGGTGCTCTCCTCTTGCTAAGTGGTTTGCTTTGGCTTGAGTGGAAGCGACCTGCTAAGTATTTGTATGCTCGTTTGTTTACTACCATCTTATTGATGATTGCGTTGGCTGGTGTTCTCTTACAACCACACACCCGAAAAGAAATCACTACCGACGGTTTAGTTATATTGACCCCACATTATGACGAAACACAGGCAGACAGTCTGAGAAAATCAGACGAAGCACTTCGGTTCGTTGTAACTCCGGACGCGAAGCCTTTTGCAAATGCAGCTACACTTACGCTTCATCAACTTCAACGCGAAAAAAACATTCGCTTCATATTGGGCGATGGTCTGCCGGACTATTTTACCGAAGAACTCAACCAATCCTATCGCTATTTAAAAAGCAAAACTCCGATTGGAATTATTGAGTGGACGCAACCGGAAATTTTTAGGGTGAATCGCAAAGAAACGATCTCCGGAAAAATCAATAGCAAAAAATTGACTCAGATGGTTTTGTTAGGGCCGGGTGGAGTGGAAGATTCTGTAACAGTCTCCGGCAACGGAATACAACCTTTTCAATTTTCGATTACACCCAAACAAGAAGGGAAGTTTGTTTATTCTATTCTTGTGAAGGATGGTGATATCAAAGGCGAGTATCCATTTCCAGTAGAAGTGAAAGCGGTTGAACCCCTCAGCATTTTAATGGTACAGCGGTTTCCCTCCGCAGAAATGCGTTACCTCAAAAATTTTCTCGTTGCTCAAGGTCATCTATTGGCTGTACGCACACAACTTTCTAAAAACAATTTCAACTACGAATACCATGGAATCAATGCTCTAAAAACGGATCGGTTGACAGGTACTTTGTTAGAGTCGTTTGATATGCTGATTATTCCCAGTGAAACGTTGGTGGAGTTACCGGGCACTGAATTAAACGCAGTGACAACAGCCGTTGAGAATGGTTTGGGACTCATCAAATTAATAGAAGGCAGCGAAAAGAAAAATCGCTCTTCATTGGCTTTGGCCATTCAGGAGAACGCAAAAGATACCGTTCGATTAAAACTTAACGGGTCAACCGAAGTTCTTTCCGTAGCTCCGTGGATGGTAAAAGAGTCGGTGGAAATAATCACTCATGGTAATGGGCGCACTCTATCGGGTTTTGTTGAAAAAGGAATCGGGAAATCCGGATTTCAATTTTTGCAAGAAACGTATCAACTCATTCTCAAAGGAAAAGAAGATCACTACGCTGAGTTGTGGTCGCCTTTGCTGGAGCAGGTAGCCCGCCCTAAAAATCAATCGCATAAAATTAATGTTAGGAATTCTTTTCCGATCTATGCTGATGAGCCCATAGCCGTATCGGTAATCTCCACGGAAAATCAACTGCCTCAATTAACATTTAATCAAATTGTCATTCCTTTGCGGGAAGATGTTGTAGTAGATGATTACCGTCACGGTAAAGTATGGGCCGCTACAACGGGATGGCATTCACTCCTAATCGAGTCTGATTCAATTACAAAAAATATCTTTATTGCCCCTGCGAATTCATGGAGTGCATTACGAAGCATGCATCTTCGCGCAGCAAATGAACGCCAGGCAACCTATTCTTACGCCTCGGCCAATTATCAAACAAGCCATGAGGAGCAACCCATACCACCATTCTTTTTCTTTCTTCTCTTTTTAGGAGCTGCCGGATTTTTATGGCTGGCCCCGAAACTTTAGAGTGATTCAGATAGTCTATTTATTCAGTAGATTATTCTATCTTTGCCCGCTAATTATAAAAATTCATGAATTGGATGTATCAACCCTGGCCGTGGTATGTTGCCGGTCCGCTCATCGGCATAACGGTTCCACTACTTCTATTGGTGGGTAACAAAAAATTAGGCATCTCCTCCTCATTTCGGCATGTGTGTGCAGCTGTTTTGCCAATGCGCATTTCGCTTTTTAATTATGATTGGAAAAAAGAAAGCTGGAGTTTACTCTTTGCCGCAGGGGTTGTGCTCGGTGGCTTTTTAGCCGGCTATGTTTTCGCTAATCCAATTCCGGTTGCCATCGCACAAAGTACCAAAGACTACTTTGCTTCCTTTGGCATTGCCACATCTCCCGGACTCATGCCCACTGAATTATTCAACTGGCAAACTTTATTTTCTCTGAAGGGATTTTTCTTGATGGTTGTAGGTGGCTTTTTAGTAGGCTTCGGCACGCGTTATGCGCGAGGTTGTACTTCCGGTCACGGCATTCTTGGCCTATCCGCATTGCAATGGCCTTCGCTGCTCGCCACGGCTTCCTTTTTTGCCGGTGGGATTTTGTTCAGTAAATATGTTTTGCCCTACATTTTAGCATTATGAAAAATATTAAATACTTACTCGTCGGCACGTTCTTCGGATTTGTGTTAACCAAAGGCGAAGCCATTTCATGGTATCGCATTCAGGAAATGTTTCGATTCGAAAGTTTTCACATGTTCGGCATTTTCATGACAGCCGTGCCAGTGGGTGCGCTATCGCTTTGGATCATTCGAAAATTCAAAATCAAATCGGCCGATGGGAGCGAAATTGAAACGCCGCGTAAACCGTATCACCATGGCATCGTGATTGGAAGTTTGTTGTTCGGCTTTGGTTGGGCGTTAACAGGTGCTTGTCCCGGACCCATCTATGCACAACTAGGTTCAGGCATGCTGGTGACAATCGCTACGCTGCTCGCTGGGCTTGCAGGAACGTGGACGTTTGGACTGCTGCAAAAATATTTGCCGGATTGAGTTGGTGTTTCGGTGCAAAGATATTCATTCCTCAATCGCGCGAATATCCATTTCCACAAAACTCAAATCAGTTTGTAGTTTATGCTTTTTGAAATAGGCTGCCAGTTTCTCGAGCCTTGCAGAAACATTGAATTGTAAATTCCATTGCAGCTTATGCAGACAAACCGAACACAGTCGATTAGGCCGGTTATCTGATTCGCTCAAACTGTTTGATCCATTCATCAAACAAACGGCTGCAATACAATGCTTTACTGTGAGCATGTGCGTAATCTCATGCGATGAAGTCTTGATGAGCCGCTCCAAACATTTCTGGTAATCGGTTGTATCCATTCCGTCATCAAAATACCGGTACAATGAGGAAACACCAACTCGCTGTTTGGTACGGGCTATTCCAAAAACAAAATTGTAATCGGCCGATGGATATAAATCATAAGAAGTAATTGCCATGATGACGAGACCATCCGCAGGAATTTTCTTTTCCAAATAATCTAAAATGGGTGTTGTGAGCAACTGTTCATAAGATGTTTTCGAATACCTCCTCTGTGATGTCGCGACCATGGTAGGTTGCACTTTTGGAAGAACCATTACCTCACGATCAAAAAACAAACCTAAATACACTGCGGTGAATTCAACTACTTTCCATTGTGTGGGCGTAAAACCGCCAATGGGTTGCAAATAGATTTTGTTGCGCGAAGCCGTGGGCTTTACCGGCTTTGATAGGATGTATTGCTGAAACGTCTGGCCACTTTCCGCGTGTTGATAGAGCCATTCTCCGGGTTGAGGTTTTTTTAATGACACATCTTTTTTCTTCAGCAACCGAATGCAAGAATCGTTTCTAGGTGCTATCGATTGACTCGTAGCAATCAACGAACTAAAGAAAAAGCAAATCACCAGAAGCCTCACCATAAAGTAAAAGTGAAATTCACTGATTAGAGATAAGTCACTTCTTACTTACTAAGATAGGCAATCCTTGTTTCCTTAGGCAATCGCTGCTCAGTTAAATTAATGCGATTTCTTATTATGCTAAAATAGTTTCTTAATTTTCTGATCGTTCAACTGATGACTACGATTAAACTCACCACCTACATAAAAGCCCCCATTGAGCTTTGCTTTGATCTGGCGCGCAGTATCGATTTACACATCGAATCCACAAAAGCAACAAATGAGAGAGCGATTGCCGGGCGTACTTCCGGAATGATCGAAGAAGGGGAATTTGTAACATGGGAAGCCACTCACTTTTTTATACGACAGCAATTAAGCACCCGAATCGTAGAAATGCGAAGGCCACACTATTTTAAAGACGTAATGATAAGTGGAGCGTTTCGATCCATGGAACACGAACATCTTTTTGAAAACAATGGAGATCATGCCCTGATGACCGACATTTTTTGTTATGAAGTTCCGTACGGACTAGCCGGAAAGATTTTTGATTATTTCATTTTGAAACGATATATGACGAACTTATTATTGACCAGAAACGAAGTAATTAAAAAAGCCGCGGAAATTGACTAAATAAATTCTTCCGCTTAATCAATTACTTCAACGTTTCCGCAATTCCATCTCGGTACGTAGTCGCGGAAACAGTGAACGCTTTCTGAAACTTACTGCTATCAAAAAAATAATCGTTTTCGTATTGGTACATCATTTCAACAAATTCACGCAGTATCGGCACAAACAGCCCCATCATGCGCACGCCCCACTTAGGCAAAGCCTGAACTTTGAAAGGTTGATTTGATAACTCACAAGCTATTCGAATGTACTCCTCACCTGTCATATGTTCCTGGCTTGTCAATGCGTGCCATGTTTGTTGGTAAGCGGATGGCGTATTGCCAAGTATCGCCACACACTTTCCGGCATCAGGGGTGTAGGTAAATGAATGATTCTTCTTCTGATCACCAATCCACTGGGGTGTCTTGCCCGCCTGAACACGGTCTGTAACCAAAGAATGGGTAAGACTCGTGATCACATTGGGTCCATAAAAATCTGCAGCTCGCACAATCATCGCTTGCAGATTGCCTGCCTTCATTTCATCGAGCAAATGAGTAGCAATCTTTGCGCGCACTTCTCCCTTCTTGCTGGTAGGATTGAATGGAGTTTCCCCTGTCATTACTCCATTCACCAATCCATACGGATACACGTTGTCAAAGAAAACCAACTTGCTATTGTGCTTCTTGCAAGCATCAATCGCATTCTTCATCACCTTGGGCCATTGCTCCTGCCATGTAACCGTCTCATACTTTAAGCCGGCCACCAAATACACAACATCACTTCCTTCAACTGCTTTCTGCGTCTGATCAAAATTCAACAAATCGGCAGAAAGCAATTCATCTGTTTCATGCACCCGTTTGGGGTTGCGACTTACCTGTCTGATTTTATCTGTGTAGTTGATCAAATGCTTCGATAATTCCTGTGTGATGGCTCCGTTGGCTCCGAGTATGGTTTGCATAATATGTTGATTTAGATGGATGAGGTCTCCTCTTTCAAGACGCTCTTTTAACAAAGTTAGTCTAAGCTGAAAGAATTACTTTAATTTTGTCGCTCTTATTTATGAACAGTTCTGACCTCCGCATCCAAACAGGTTACCGACAAATTCTAGGATTGGCCTTGCCTATCTCCTTAGCGATGCTCGTGCCTCAAATCAATTTTATCACCAACAATGTATTCTTGGGTGGTTTGGGCGAACAGGCGTTGGCGTGCGCAGCCATCACGGGTGTTTACTACCTCATCTTCGCAGTAATTGGGAGCGGACTTAACAATGGATTGCAAGCACTCATCGCGCGTAAAGCGGGCGAAAATTTACCGAAAGAAATTGGAAAACTATTCTATCACGGTGTATGGGCAGCACTGGCAATTGCCTTCATGGGCATTCTCATCACGTACACACTCGCTCCATTTATTCTGCGTGCCACCATTCACAACACCGTCATTGCCGAACAAGTCATTGACTTTATTCTCATTCGCATTTGGGGCATTCCATTTTTGTATTTGTATGTGATGCGCAACGCGCTGCTGGTGGGTACGAATCAAACTAAATTCTTGGTTTGGGGAACGCTTAGTGAAGCACTCGCGAATATTTTCTTAGACTACACATTGATTTATGGTAAACTCGGCTTTCCCGAACTTGGATTCAATGGTGCCGCCTACGCCTCCATTATGGCTGAAGCCATCGGCCTGATCGTGATTTACATCGTCATTCATTCTAAAGGAATTCACAAAACATTTTCATTTTTTGAAAGCTGGAAAATTGAAACGGCTACTATCAAACTGATTTTTGTACGATCATCCCCACTCATTTTGCAATATGCACTCAGCATCATCACGTGGGAATATTTTTACATTCTGATCGAACACCACGGTGCCCGCGACTTAGCCGTTTCAAACACCATGCGCAACGTATTTGGCGTGGCCGGCATTTTCTCCTGGTCATTTGCCGCTGCCAGCAATACCATGGTGAGTAATGTCATCGGGCAAGGCAAACAGGAAGAAGTCATTCCTTTGATCGTACGCATTTCAAAAGTAAGTGCCGGGTTTTCTTTGTTGCTGATTGTAACGCTTAACTTATTTCCGGAATTACTCCTGTCACTTTTCGGGCAAGGCGAAGACTTCATCGTTTATGCAACACCGGTTTTGCGCGTAGTATCTTCCGCTCTGTTGCTTCAATCTTTTTCAGTAGTGTGGCTCAATGCCGTTACCGGAACAGGGAATACTTCTGTCAATCTTTTGATTGAAATCGTAACGCTCGTATTGTACAGTGCTTATGTTTATTTGGTGTTAGACGTTTGGAACATGTCTATCACCTGGGGTTGGGTAAGTGAATGGGTGTATTGGATCAGCATGTTCTCCATGGCGTACTGGTACATGCAATCCGGCAAATGGAAAACAAAGGTAGCGGGTTGAAAATGACGAGATGGGCTTTAGCCCAAGGCTTGTTTCAAATCAGCAATCAAACTCTGACTATCTTCCAAACCAACACTCAAACGAATGAGATTATCAGGTGTAGGTGAGTCCGGTCCCTCTACTGTTTTTCTGTGCTCCAATAAACTCTCTGTACCTCCAAGACTGGTAGCATTCGTAAACACCTTCACACGCTGCGCTATTTCAATGGCATCTGCTTTCGATCCTTTCACCAAAAATGAAACGATCGCACCAAAATCGCTCATTTGTTTTTTCGCAATTTCATGACCCGGGTGTGTCGCTAAACCTGGATACAGCACGCGCTCTACTTTCGGGTGCTGCGACAAAAATTCTGCGATCGCTTTTGCGTTCGCGAGGTGCTGCGTCATACGTGGCACAAAACTGCGAATGCCACGCAACAACAGCCAGCAATCAAATGGACTGGGTACGGCACCTTGTATGTGTTGAATATGACGAATGCGCTCCCATTGTTCATTTTTCTTTGCTGTGATCAATGCACCTCCGGTTAAGTCGCTATGACCTCCCAAATACTTGGTGGTACTGTGCATCACCAAGTCAGCACCCATCGCAATTGGATTTTGTAATGCCGGCGTTGCAAATGTATTATCCACCGCCACAACAATATTATTCTGCTTACAAAAAGCGATGACCGAATTCAAGTCAACGATTCGAAGTTGAGGGTTGGTAGGGGATTCTGTCCACACCAACTTCGTATTGGGTTGCAACGCTTTCGTTAAGTTTGTAATGTCGCTTAAGTCTGTAAACGTTACCTGCAAACCCCACGGCATAAAAATATCGCGCAACATCGCGCGAATGCCCGCATACGCATCAAAATTAATTACCACATGGTCGCCCGGACGTAAACTTAAAAACACGGCGTTGGCCGCTGCACTGCCACTGCTAAAGGCTGCAGCATCTTCTCCGCGTTCTAGTTGAGCCAAAACATTTTCCAGAGAGTTTCGGGTAGGGTTTCCCTCCCGACTATAAACATTTCCTGTGGGATTTTCGCCTGTAGGTGTATAATGAAAAGTCGATGACAGGTAAATAGGAGTAGTCACTGCACCGGTTGATGGATCAGGTGTGGCACCTGCATGGGCGCAAATGTTTTTCAATTCGTCTGTCATTTTAAGTCTTTTTATGGTTGACCAAATTTACAAGTAAGTTCATATCGGCAACACCAATACCATTTTTATTCCTCCTCAAAAAATCACAATTTTGGCTATTGAGCATCTCTAAACCCCATCCCGAATGAAAAAAATACTCATTCTTTCCTTAGTCTTATTCTTTGGCTTAGTGCTGAAAGGTTTTAGTCAAACCGTATATGCGTCTGCCAAAGGAGAGAAGTATCACACGGCCGATTGTAAATTGTCAGGCGACGCCGATGGCATGACGCTCGATGCTGCGAAGAAAGCAAAGAAAGGCCCATGCGGTGTATGCAAGCCCAATGAACACCTCAAAGACAAAGTAGCACAATGCAGCGGCAAAACAGCCGATGGCACCCGATGTAAACGAATGACCTCCAGCAGCAAAGGAAAGTGCTACCAACACAGCAAGTAATATGAATTTACAACCGCTTCACTCACAAGGCCCCAGTCTGTCGCGCATCGTAACAGGCGTATGGCGCTGGCAATCACTTTCATCTGAGTCGGTGGAGCGATTGATTAAAACTTCTATTGACGAAGGCATCACTTCATTTGATCATGCCGATATCTACGGCGATCATAGTTGTGAAGAACTGTTTGGCTCTGTTTTGAAAAACCAGCCTGCACTTCGCAACCAGATGCAACTTATCACCAAGTGTGGCATCAAATTCAGTTCTTCCAAGCGCCCGCAAACGTGGATCAAACACTACGATACTTCGGAAGATCACATCATTTGGTCGGCAGAAAACTCTTTAAAGATGTTGTCTACCGATCACCTCGATTTGTTACTGATTCATCGCCCCGACCCACTACTCAATCCGCACGAAGTAGCCGAGGCATTTGTGAAACTAAAAGCAGACGGTAAAGTATTGCATTTTGGGGTGTCCAACTTTACACCCTCGCAGTTTGAAATGCTACAACAGTTTTTGCCATTCCCATTGGTGACCAATCAAATTGAAATTTCACTTTCGCGGATTGATCCGCTCTTCAATGGCGATTTGGATTTGATGATCAAACACGGCGCAAGCCCAATGGCATGGTCACCGCTAGGCGGCGGCAAGCTACATTTTGAAGAACGAGATTGGTTTGCCAAAGCCACCAAATACAATGCATCGTACAGCCAGTTGGCATTGGCCTGGTTGTTAAAACATCCCTCCAACATCTTCCCGATCTTAGGCACTACAAAACCCGAGCGCATCACCGAAGCCGCCAAGTCCACTGACATTGTGCTTGACAAGCAAGATTGGTTTGAAATGCTGCAGTGGTCTACCGGAAGAGAGGTGGCGTAATCGAAGCAACTTACACGTGATCTTCTACCTTATTATTTTAGCTGTTGGTGCTACGCTAATTGGAGCGATTCTGGTGCGTATTCAAACGCAGAAGAAAATTAAAAAAATAAAAGAAGAGTTAAAGTTGCAATGGGCCAAACCTAAAGTAGATGGTTTCGATTTTGAAAAAATAAAAAAGTACTCCGATGCTTCATTAGGAAATTCATTTCACCAATTAACGGAACAGACTTTAGAGGATATTGATTTTCAAAAGCTATTTGCCTTCGTTGATCGAACTACCTGCAAGGTTGGGCAGCAAGTACTTTACAAACGGATGACCCAGCCAGGAAATGATCTCATCAATCCACTAAACCGATTTATCAATTTTTTCAGTGAACACGAAAAGATTCGCGATGATGTACGGTTCAAAATGCTTTCGCTTAGCAGTCCAGATGCATACTATATTTCTTCTCTGCTAAACAAAAAACTTTTGGCTCGCCCAAAATGGCTATGGACATTGGCGCTCAGTTTGTTGGTCACATTTTGCCTTGTTATTCTCTCCTTTAAATATCCTATCTGCATTGTTCTTTTGCTTGTACCGCTTACGCTGAATATGTTGGTGCATTATTGGAATAAAGGAAACACGTACCAATTCATCCGCTCATTTCCCCAGTTAAATGCACTTATTGAGACAGCTGATTACATTATCTGCTGTCACGATGAATTGTCAAACGAATCCGTAAAGAAATCAATTGCCCAATTACAATCATTCAAACGAAAGTCTGTATTGATTGCTTTGAGCAACAAAAGCGGAATAGAGGGTGAGCTATCTCAATTTGGAAATTACTTATCAGAATTAGTTAAATCTTTTTTGCTCTTAGAAGTTTGGGGGCTTTTCTGGATCGTTAAAGAGTTGGAATCCAAACAATCGTTGATTGAGAACTTGATTGAATATACAGGTGAAATGGATATGTCCATTTCGATTCTTTCGCTAAAGGCAGGTGAACTAAAAACGTGTGAACCGCAATTGTTGAACACCGTGAAAACAGTCACAATGAAAGGCGCTTATCATCCATTAATTGAACATTGTGTTACAAATGATATTCACATTGCCGGAAAAAGTGTGTTGATCACAGGGTCTAACATGTCTGGCAAATCTACCTTTCTGAGAACGTTTCTGATTAATTCCATTTTAGCACAAACCATTTATACTTGCTTTGCCGATGAGTTTATCAGTCCTCCACTCAGGCAATTTTCCTCGCTGCGCATTGACGACAATCTATTTCAGGGAAAGAGTTACTATTTTCAAGAAGTAAGTACGATTGCAACGTTTTTAGAAGCCTCTGAAACTCCTTATCAAAACTTGTTTGTATTGGATGAAGTTTTTAAAGGCACAAACACAATTGAGCGCATCGCCTCCGCGAAAGCTATTTTATCCTACTTAAACAAAGGCGACAATATCGTTTTGGTTTCAACGCACGACATTGAGTTAGCAGACCTACTACAGAATGAATACGACTTGTATCACTTTGCAGAATCTGTCGAAAATAACGAATTGAATTTTGATCATTTGTTGAAACCGGGACCGCTCACGACAAGAAATGCGATTAAACTTTTAGAGTTAGCCGATTATCCTCCAGAAGTAATTGAAGAAGCAAAGAAAGTGAGCAATCAACTTTCTCAAATAATGAAAAATCATTGAATGGCAATTCTTTAAAAAATGTAGAGTGAACAATTGTTATCTTTAGTCAATGCAAAAAGAACACACCTCAGATCTTCAAACAGAAAAGCTGGATATCATTCAGTGGTTGGCTGGTGTAAAAGAGCATAGAATAATTAAACAGTTCATGCTTTTAAAGCAAACTAACCAAGAACCAGTTTCTCTTCAATTGAGCACAGATGAAAAAAAAGCAATTGATGCAGGAATAGCCTCTATTGAGTCAGGTCGTTCAATGACTCATGATGAAGTAAAGGAGATAACAAGAAAAAAATTCTCAGGATTATTCAAATAAGCTAATTGAAATCCTTTGGTCTGAGGGTGCATAAAAGTAATTTGGGCATCTTCAATAATGCCAAAATCAGGCTTCTTCGATAACTTACTCCAATTCCACTATCAACTCAACTTCAACCGAAATATTCATCGGCAAGGCATACATCCCCACGGCAGAGCGTGCGTGTTTTCCTTTTTCGCCAAACACACTCACCATCAAATCAGAAAAACCATTGATTACTTTGGGTTGGTCGGTGAAATTTTCAGTACAATTGACCATGCCCAATACTTTCACAATGCGCTTCACTTTGTTCAAGTCGCCAATTTCAGCTTTGAGTGTAGAGAGAATCGCAATGGCTGTTTGTCGTGCGGCAGCGTAGCCCTCTTCGGTGGTTAGATCTTTTCCTACTTTACCGGTGATGTTGGTGCCATCTGCGCGGGTTGGTCCATGCCCGGCAATGAAAAGCAAATTACCGGTGCGAACTGCCTTTACATAGTTGGCAATGGGTTTAGCCGGCTCAAACAATTCAATCCCTAAATCTTTTAACTTTTTATCGAAGTCTACTTTTTGACCAAACGATAACATGCTGCATGTTAACAACAGAAAAAACGGTAGGATGATTTTTTTCATTTTGTGTAGTGATTACGTACCCCAGCCCTAAGCTTTAACTGACTTTTTATTTAACTTCTTCTTGGCTTGATTCATTGGTTTGCGCTTCAACGATTTTTGAGAATAATTCTGAATGAACTCGCGGATTCTATCTTTTTCTTCTGAAGTTAATGGTCTGGGATCAACCAAAAGCTCATCTTGCCATCTTTCTTTTTTATCGTTCATAATTACTCACTTAAAATATTTTCCCGTCAATTTTAAAGCTGCTTCCGTAGTTATTATCATAAGGTGACCACCAAAAAAGTTTCAGGCGTCTGACACTTCAAAAGTGTCTTGACGCCTACGTACTCGGATAAATCCCGGTTAGAAAATTATTGCTTAATAAATCCCTTGTTCTTCAAGATGCTCGTCAGAAACTTGCGTTCGTTTTCGGTATTAAAAATCCGGAACGGAAGGTGAATGAGTTGTGCTTTGTTTACAAATAACACAAAAGCATCTTTGGTAAGCTTGGCGCTTTGAATTTGATCCCACTTCATGGGCATGCCTTCGCGAGCATTTATCTTCATGATAATCTGTTGGCTGGTGATCTCGTACGAAAATCGCTCAAACAGCATCTTGCCTTGCTCCAATTGGGTAACCCCATAAAATTGTATCCACCAAAATAAAAGGTACAAACCAGCCCCTACAAAAGCTGCGATAAACCACCAGATGCTGGCAATCCACAAATAGCAAAGGCAAATGGCCAACACAATCAAACTCACCCACCATTGCTGCATTAAAATATTGCGCAGGGCCATGCGGATGTAATCGCTCTTCTCTAATCTGTAATTTTTTGTCTTTACAATCATAAAACTTTACCTGAATGGGACGGCAAAAATAATCCAGTTTTGCCGGATTTGCAGTGTGGGCTCAAAATTACTTTTAATGTGGTTTTTGGGGCCGACTACCGTGATTTTAAACTCAGATCAAGACTTTTGACTGAGTGTGTCAAGGCACCTACTGAAATGAAATCTACACCTGTTTCAGCCACTTGACGTAACGTAGCTTCTGTAATTCCTCCGCTGGCTTCGATTTTGTATTTCCCTGCAATCATCGAAACAGCTTGCTTCATGTCGGCCACATTCATATTGTCGAGCATAATGATTTGCACACCACCCACTTCAAGCACTTCCTTCACTTCGGCAAGGTTGCGTGTCTCAATTTCAATAGAAAGGGCTTTGCCAATTCTTTGCAAATACGCTTTGGTGCTTTCAATGGCTGCGCGAATACCACCCGCCATATCCACGTGATTATCTTTTAGCATCATCATGTCATACAACGCAAACCGGTGATTCTGACCTCCGCCAATCCACACCGCCCACTTTTCCATCAGCCGAAAATTAGGCGTGGTTTTGCGGGTATCGAGCAGGCGTGCGCCGGTTCCTTCTATCAACTGACACAGTTGGTGGGTGTAGGTAGCAATGCCACTCATCCGCTGCATGCAGTTTAACACCAGCCGCTCGGCAGATAAAATAGAACGGGCCGGGCCGGTCACTTCAAATGCTATCTCTCCCTTATGAATGGCATCTCCATCTTTTTTGAAATAAGTTGCCTGCAACTTAGGGTCGACCTGATGAAATATTTTCTGTGACAATTCGAGGCCGGCAATGATGCCATTGTCTTTGATCAGCAAATGCGCTTTGCGAATGGTGGTAGCCGGAATAGCTCCTAACGAAGAGTGGTCGCCCTCACCAATATCTTCTTGTAACGCCAGCTGAATAAAAGTGGCAATGGCCTCCTCGGTTAAATAGGCGGGCCGCATTACTCTTTGATGAAACTTATTTCGTGTACGAAGTATTTCTTTTCCGATTCCTTCACCCGCATGAGTACGCTGTAGCTATTGCCCCCACTGGTGTACTTACATATGGCAAACTTCAAACCGCTGGGCGAAGAGCCCGTGTGCACAATGGAAAAATCGGCCACTGGGTGTTTCTTAAAAAAATCAGCCAGCACAAATTCTGCCTGCGCCTTGCTGTAATTATTTACATCGCCTTCTATGTTGATATCAACCGATTGATTAAAATATTTGACCGCCTCTTTGGCATTGTTGGCCTTAATGGCATCTTTCACAGGAGCAAAAATTTCAGCCTGAGCCATCGCACCACCGCCTACAAAAGCCAAAGCAACAACTGCAATCCACTTAAATGTTCTCATAAGATGTAAGGTAACGCCAAAAGTATGCCATAATCATGTTTTGTAAAAAGATTTGTCGGTCAATTTAGCCGAACAAGTGTTCTGAATTATTCATAAAGTTCAGTTGGCACGATTTTGCACATCTATTATCGCGAATGAGCCTATATTTGGGGCTTATTTGAAAAGCTATGAACAATAAAGTGCTCTTAATGATTTTAGATGGCTGGGGTATCGCCAAAAACTTAAAAGTTTCTGCAATCGACCATGCCCAAACGCCCTATATCAATTCTTTATACCAAAAATACCCGCATAGTAAGTTAGAAGCCTCCGGGCTGGCGGTAGGATTACCAGCCGGACAAATGGGTAACTCGGAAGTGGGCCATATGAACATTGGTGCCGGCCGCGTGGTGTATCAAGATTTGGTGCGCATCAACAAAGCCGTAGAAGAAAAAGAATTGGATCAGAATCCGGTTTTATTGGAAGCTTTTAAATATGCCAAAGCAAATAACAAATCGGTCCATTTCATTGGCTTAGTAAGTGATGGCGGTGTTCACTCACACATTGAGCATCTAAAAGCTCTCTGCACGATCGCAAAAAATGAACATGTGGAAAATTTATTCATTCACGCCTTTACCGATGGTCGCGATACCGATCCAAAAGGTGGCTATCACTATTTAACCGATTTGCAAAATCACTTAGCAAAGTCAACTGGAAAGCTAGCGAGTATTGTCGGTCGCTACTATGCCATGGATCGCGACAAGCGTTGGGAGCGTGTGAAGTTAGCCTACGACCTAATGGTAAAAGGCGAAGGAGAAAAATCTACAGACCTGCTCGCCTCTCTAAAAAAATCATACGATGCAGACGTAACCGATGAGTTCGTGAAACCTATTGTTGCCGTTGATGCTACAGGCAAACCCATCACAACCATTCAACCTGGCGATGTGGTTTTGTGCTTTAACTTTAGAACGGACCGCGGCCGCGAAATCACCATGGCTCTCACACAGCAGGATTATCCGGAGCAAGGAATGAAAAAATTGCCTTTGTATTATCTGACGTTAACGAATTACGATGATTCGTTTCAGAATGTGCACGTGATGTTCGATAAAGATAACCTGGAGAATACCTTGGGGGAGATTGTCTCAAAAGCTGGTAAGAAACAAATTCGCATCGCGGAAACTGAAAAATACCCACACGTTACTTTCTTTTTCTCAGGTGGACGCGAAGATGTTTTCGAAGGAGAATCAAGAATCATGTGTCCATCACCAAAAGTGGCCACCTACGACTTGAAGCCGGAGATGAGTGCCAACGACATTAAAGACAAAATCATTCCTGAGCTCGAAAAAGGATCAGCCGATTTTATCTGTTTGAATTTTGCAAATCCCGACATGGTGGGCCACACGGGTGTTTTCTCTGCTGCGGTTAAGGCTGTTGAAACAGTAGATAAATGCAATGAAGCGGTGACCGAAGTGGCGCGCAAAAATGGCTATGCGGTAATCATCATTGCAGACCATGGCAATGCAGATATTATGGTAAATGAAGACGGAACTCCAAACACGGCACACACTACCAATTTAGTTCCGTGCATTTTGGTGGACGATTCGAAAACCTATTCGAAAATAAAAGACGGTAAGCTAGGCGACTTGGCTCCTACTATCCTTACGCTGATTGGTATTGCCATTCCGAAGGAAATGACCGGAACTGTTTTAGTTGAAAAGTAAAAAATGAAAATAGCTTTTGTCGGTTTCATCAGCTTGGTGTTTTTGGCTGCCGCATGCAAACAATCCAATCAGGTGTATGATAAACCGTATTTTGATTTTGATAGTCTGATTCACACGCAAGTGCAGGCACGAGCGCTGCAACAAAAAACGATTTTCAAAACGGCAGCCCTTAACAGTCAAAAAGATTCTAGTTCGTTTCAGGCCGATGGTAAAGTGCTGGCACACGAATGGGATGCCTTTCTGCAATTGGATGTGATCAACAAGCCGATGTACAAAAACAATTATGACATTACCGAGCGCGCAGACGATAAGAGCAATCTTACCATCCGCAGCTATCAGTGTAAAATTCCGTCATCGGTACCCTATGTGCATTTCTACTATCATGGCTCATGGGCAAACCTTAAACGGATTGAATCGATCTATGTAGAAAAAAATGTGCTTAACTCCGTAGCTCGTCACCTGACGTTGGTATTCGATGAAGAGCAAGGCAAACCATTCATTCAAAAATATTCAATCAGAGGTGGTCAGAAAATGATTTTTAATGACACCGTTCAATTTTCCATTCAAGGCAGCATCTCCCACTAACCGATGGCGAAACGTTTCAAAGAAGAAGAAGGCGAAAAGAAAAAGTTAGATAAGGAAGGAATTCGAAAACTGCTGGGCATTTTTCGTTTTGTTTTGCCCTATCGGAAAATATTTGCGCTGGGCTTAGTGGCATTAGGTCTTTCCAGTGGCATCATATTATCGTTCCCTTATCTTGCTGGTAAGCTACTCGATGTAGCTCAAGGGAACGGCGACTTTGTACTGACTAGCATCAATCAGATTGCATTGGCATTAATCGGCTTATTAGTAATACAGAGTGTTTTTTCGTTTCTACGAGTCTACACCTTTACCATCGTGAGCGAGCGCTCTTTGTCTGACTTACGCCAGGCTGTTTATTCAAAGTTGGTTTGGTTGCCCATGTCTTTCTTTGACAGCCGAAGAGTGGGTGAATTGATGAGTCGGATTACTTCCGATGTAGGTACTTTACAAGACACCGTAACATTTACTTTGGCAGAATTGCTTCGTCAGGTGTTAATCTTATTGATTGGTATTCCATTAATCTTAATACTCACACCAAGGCTTGCCATATTCATGCTACTCACCTTTCCGGTTTTAGTATTGTCGGCATTATTCTTTGGTAAATTCATTCGCAAGCTTTCTAAAAAAACACAAGATCAATTGGCCAACGCAAATGTGATTGTGGAGGAAACTTTACAATCCATGGTTGTTGTTAAATCATTTACAAACGAGCTGTTTGAAGTGCTTCGTTACAAAAAGGCTCTCAGTGACGTGGTGAAAACAGCTATACACGCATCGAAGTATAGAGGCTTATTCATTTCATTCACCATTTTAGCCCTCTTTGGCGGATTTGTGGCTGTCGCTTGGTATGGTGCACTTCTTTTGCAAAAAGGGGATTTACTGGTAGGTCAATTGTTTTCTTTTATTCTATATACTTCATTTATTGGTGGATCGATTGCTGGCTTGGGTGATATTATTAGTTCACTGCAGCGAGCCGTAGGGGCATCTGAGCGTGTACTGGAAATCTTAGATCAAACCGATGAGGCCGTTGCCTCCAAAAGCAAATTGAAATTGAAAGGTAAAGTTGCTTTCAAAGATGTGTCATTTACCTACCCAACGCGCAGCGATTTTCAAGTTTTAAAATCCATCACCCTGCAAATCAATCCGGGTGAGAAAATTGCGTTGGTGGGGCCGAGTGGTGCCGGTAAGTCAACGATCGTTCAACTGCTCATGCGCTTCTATCCGCTCTCAACAGGCAGCATTGGGGTAGACGATCAATCCATTACCGATTACAACCTCACCGATTACAGAAGCAACATTGGCATTGTGCCACAAGAAGTGATTTTGTTTGGTGGCACCATTCGTGAAAACATTGCCTATGGAAAAGCCAATGCTACTGCTGACGAAATTGAAGCTGCTGCGCGCAAGGCAAATGCCTGGGAATTTATCGAAAGCTTTCCTGAAAAGATGGAGACCATGGTGGGTGATCGGGGTGTGAAACTTTCGGGTGGGCAAAAGCAACGGGTGGCCATTGCTCGGGCTATTTTGAAAGATCCCTCCATTCTCATTCTAGATGAAGCCACCAGTTCGCTGGATGCCAAATCAGAAAGTCTGGTGCAAGAGGCGTTGGAAAAATTAATGGAAAACCGCACCACCATTGTGATTGCTCACCGACTAAGCACGATCCGCTCAGTTGATACCATTTTTGTGATTAAGGATGGTCAAATTGCCGAATCCGGTAGCCACACTGAACTATCGCAGCGCGACAATGGTATTTATCGTAATTTGCTAGAGCTACAGTTGGAGAAAAGCTCATGAAAGGAGAAGGCGAAATATTAAAGGATTTTGATTTGCGCCATACCACCAGCCGGTCGGCCATTTTAAAATTATTCTTAAAAAAGCCATTCGCACTGTCCTATACTGACATAGAACGTGAAATTGCGGATGTTTTTGACCGTGTAACCGTTTATCGCACACTCAAAACTTTTGTAGATAAGGGGGTCGTGCACAAAGTGCTTGACGACGGTGGATCTTTGAAGTATGCCCTCTGTAGCGACCTGTGTACGCATGCACATCATCAGCATGAGCATGTGCATTTTAAATGTACTGTTTGTGGCCAAACCAGTTGCTTACAGGAGGTAAGTATACCACTAGTAAGGCTACCGATAGGCTACGAATCTCACGAAATCAATCTCCTGATTCAAGGGAAGTGCCAAAATTGCCATTAATTTCAAGTTTTTGGGGTTTCCTTTCAACAGAAACCACGATCTATGGCACGTGTAAGTTTTTTGTATAAAATATATTCGTAGATTTGGAAATTGTATAAGATATACACTCCTCAAATGCACTATTTTTTCCTGACCTCCTAACCAGTAATATCGGGTGATGCTCCTCTTCTCTCTGTTTCGAAATCAAAGTCAAGAAGAAACCATTCTATTTGGCGTATTTTCGGCTGTCATTTTTGTCTTTTTATTGGTAGACCTGGGTGTCTTCAATAAGTCGGCTCATAAAATCACTACCAAATCGGCTCTGTATCAATCCATATTTTGGGTCATGATCAGCACGATCTTCGGCTATCTGGTGTATCTGTATGATCCGGGAAAAGACGATGCCATGGTCGAGTATTTCTCCGCTTACCTGACAGAATACGCGCTTTCGGTAGATAACATCTTTGTAATTCTTCTCATTCTTAAATACTTCTCTGTAAAAGAAGAATACTATCACAAAATTCTGTTTTGGGGAATTTTAGGTGCGGTTATATTTAGAGGTGTTTTCATTTTTGTAGGCGCCTACTTCATCGCCAAATGGCACTTTATCCTTTACATCTTTGGTGTATTTCTGCTCTACTCAGGCATCAAAATTTACTTCGAAGACAGTGACGAGAAAATTGATCCGGAGAAAAATCCGATTCTCAAATTATGCCGCAAATACCTTCCAATCACTAATGACGAAATGGGCGGTAAGTTTGTAGCCAAGGTAAATGGCAAATGGATGTTCACTCCGCTTTTCCTGATCATTGTATTGATTGAAACCACCGACTTAATTTTTGCGGTAGACTCTATTCCTGCGGCTTTTGCCATCACACAAAATGAATTTCTGATTTACACTTCCAACATCTTTGCCGTGTTAGGCTTGCGTGCCATGTTCTTTCTACTCTCCGGCATTATTGATAAGTTTTACTTGCTTCAAAAGGGTCTCAGCATCATTCTGTTCTTCATTGGAGCAAAAATGTTGTTGGAGATTGTTCACTACGAAATTCCACCACAGCTTTCATTTGCGGTGATTCTAGTGACGCTTACCTTCTCGATTGTGCTTTCTGTAATTGTTCCGCAGCGACTTGAGAAGAGTGGGGAGGGTAACGATCAGGAGTAAGAAATAGCGGGTATCACATTAACCGATTTCAGTAAAGAAATTGGTGGGCAAAATTCTGAGCAGCACTGGCAAGGTTAAAAATCGCTGAGGCAGCGAGATGATCACAAACGTGGGAATCGTTTTTAATGTAACGATTAACAACTCCGCCATTCGCTTCTTATCTTCTTCGTTTAGTTCGGTAGATTTAGCTCTGCGCAAGAGCGACATCAACTCATTATTCTGTTTCACTTCCTTCACCAATCGGCTCAAATTGCTGGCCGTTACCTGCGACATGCGCTTGATGAATCGTTCGCTAACCTGATCGTATTCTTGTTTGTTTTGGAGGGTATCCAGATGATCCCAGTGCTCAAGTACAAAGCCTTCAATGGCGATCATACTATTTTCGAGATCGTCAGCAGAAAAGCCTAAGTAGGTGCGAAAACGTTCCAGAAAATGTTGTTCGTTTCCTTCTACACGCTTATCGGCCCATATGGTCAAAATGGACATCTCCAGAAAATACTTCTTCAGTATCCAGGAGTTGTTGGTTGGTAAATTTATTTCTTCTACAGCTATGCCCTTTTCAAAAATGCTCATAGCCTCCTTTTTCTTTTCGCTGGAAAGAGCCGCACTGATTAAAAAGTAATCCAGCAGTTTTCGTTCTTCAAACTCTACAGAGTGATTGGCATGCGCTGCCGCAGCGATTACCTTTATCACTGAGAAGCGTAGTTCTTCCCGCTCATACTTAAAGAAATCCGAAACAATTTTATCAGCATTGGTGTGTATCCACTGCCCAAAAATAAAGATGTCTAAAAACAGCAGGCTGTTGTGAAAAAACTGAACCCAAAAATTTGTACTGTGCTTAGAGGTTAATTCGATGCGCTTATCGAGAATGGTTTCTGCTATTTCGATGGGCGACTTTCGTCTGCCAAAAAGAGTTTTTGAAGAGGTCGCAAGTTCGGGAAAAACGTTGTTGTAAAAGTTGCCAATGCTATCTAACGTCTTATCAATTACTGCCTTCAGTTCTTCCTGGGTGCGTATCTGCTTATCGTAGAAGAGGATGGAACTGCTGATCAGGCTTTCTGCCAGTAAAATCTTCATTCGATCTTTATCGTTCCACTGTGATGCGCTCGGGTGTTGGAGGGAATCAATCGCCTGACCGTACATTAAACCCGTGGGTTGAATTACCCGATAGAGCGCTTGCTCAGGATGGGAAGTCTTCTTGCTTTCAAAAGAGAGCTCCTTGAGTAAATCCTGACGAAAGTCAAGGTAGGCTTTTAACCAACCCTTTTCACTTGGCTTCATACATTAAATATCCGATCAAGATACTAACTTTTTGTAGAACATCTTTACTGAATTTCTTTCCAGCCCTTTTTTTCGATGAATCGGAAAGACTCTTCTACCTTTTTGCGGAGTTGTACTTTGAATCGGTCGAGTTTTTTAGCAACCGTTTTGTCGCTGATGGCTATGATTTGTGCGCCCAGAATACCTGCGTTTTTGGCTCCATTAAGCGCTACCGTTGCCACTGGCACCCCGGCCGGCATTTGTAAAATGGATAGAACCGAATCCCATCCATCGATTAAATTAGAGGATTTGATCGGCACACCTATGACAGGTAACGGGGTAAGTGACGCTACCATGCCCGGGAGGTGGGCCGCGCCGCCAGCGCCGGCAATAATTACCTTTAATCCTCTGCTTTTGGCAGAAGATGCATAAGCAAACATTCGTTCGGGTGTGCGGTGGGCAGACACAACCGTTAGCTCAAAAGGGATTTCCATCTCTTCTAAAAACTCAGCCGCCTCGCGCATAACTTTTAAGTCTGACTGGCTGCCCATAATGATGCCGACTGCTGGTTTGCTCATGTTATTACTTTTAAAGTTTGTTTAACAAAGGTGGCTTTCTTTCGCAAATTATCTAGGTCAGCATCCACAATCGTAACATGGCCCATCTTACGAAAGGGCTTCGTTATCTTCTTTCCGTATAGATGAATATGTGTTCCGGACAAACGAAGCACCTCCTCCAACCCCCGATACTGAGCCTCACCTGAAAATCCGTCTTCTCCCAACAAGTTTACCATTGCACTTGGCAAAACGGTAGCCGTGTTGCCCAATGGCAAGTTTAGAATGGCTCGCAAATGCTGTTCGTATTGCGATGTGATATTGGCTTCAATCGTCTGGTGTCCACTGTTGTGAGGTCGTGGGGCTACTTCATTTACCAGCACCTTACCCTCTTGCGTCACAAACATCTCCACGGCCAGCAACCCGACCATATTCAATTTTTCGATGACCGATTTAGCAATGGCATCGGCTTCTTGTGCAACCGTAGCAGCAATTTGTGCCGGAGAAAACAAGTACTCTACCAAATTAGCGGTTGGGTGAAAAACCATTTCCACAGCAGGATATGATATGATTTCACCTGCCTCATTGCGCGCTACAATTACAGCGATTTCTTTTTCGAAATCAATCAGTTTCTCTAACAGACCCGGAGCATCAAAGGCCTTTTCCAAATCAGCTTCCGTGCGAAGTAGTTGCACGCCTCTGCCATCGTACCCCTCTTTGCCAAGTTTATTGACGGCGGGCAAAAAGGATCGGTTGGCAATCACTTGTTGTTTGCTATCGGTCAGGATAAAGTCGGCTGTAGGAATCTGATGCTTCTGATAGAACTCTTTTTGCGTACGCTTGTCTTGAATTAATTGAATTACATCTGGCTGTGGAAACACTTTCTTGCCTTGCCGAACGAGTTCTTTTAAGGCCTCCACATTAACGTTTTCAATTTCGATGGTAAGGAGATCGCAGGTTTTACCAAAGTCAACTACCGTTTGATAGTCTGTTAACTTGCCATGGGTGAATGAAGAAATGCCCGCACAAGGAGCAGCAGCATCCGGATCGAGAGCTGAAAAATTAATATTAAAATCAATACCCGATTGAATGAGCATGCGGCCAAGCTGCCCGCCACCGATTATACCGATTTTTTGGTTTAGATCAGACTTCATCTAACTACTTAGTTACTTTTAATTCAACACATTCCCAATATTCCTTACCATTTGCTGGAAAAGCCTGATGGTAACACAAAATCTTTGGAAGGGCTTTCACGTCCTTAATTTTATAGGAATAGTTTGCCAGACAATCACATTCAGTTGGACTTGCCATGCTATAAGAGAATGATGTGATTTCATTGCCAAGTGAATCTGTTGTTTTGGTTTCTTTGTAATCATACTTTTCCAATTGATCGAAGATTTTTAATGTATCCCCACTTACTAGCAACTGTCCACGTTGGGTATTACTACAATTGGTAGTGATTTTAAAATTTAGAATTATCGTTGATCGAATCAATTCAAATTCTATTATTTTCAATTTGGTGTATTTGATCCCTTTGTCACCATTGAATCCCAAACATTTATAATCAAAAGATTTTACTTTTAATGATATATCCTCACCCTCCGTATTTTGACATATCGATTTGCTAAAGATGAGAACTAAAAAAAGTACTAAAAATTGACGGTTCATTTAGTCTTTATCAATTCTTCTTCAACTGATCAAACTTTGTTTCAGCCGGTTTTTTAGGGAACACGTTGTCATTCAAATTTACATCGCCGGTTGCTCCGGCAGGGTCAATAACTACGTGCGTTACTTCCTTCTCTTTCAAAAAGACCTTTTTCACTTCCCACTCGTTCACGCGCCAAATCTCTGCGGGAATGGTTTCCAACTCCTTGCTGCCGTCTTTGTATGTCCACTCAATAACTACCGGGGTCACCAATCCTCCTTTGTTTTTCAAGGTAATCTCATACATGTTTTTACCGGCCATTTTCGCACGTACATCGGCATCATTGATTTTATTTTTAAACTCACCGTAGGCTCTGTCTTCGGTGTTGATCATGGTAATCTCTTGAGGGCCGTTGTTAAAGTCGGTGGCTTTTTCTTTAGCCGCAGTGGCTAAATCACCCGCTTTGGTTTTGATTCCTTTGTTCTCCAGATCTTTTTGTTCTGATTTTACTTTGAACCATTTCACTTCATCCAGTTCCACATCTACATTATCAACGGTGTAAAACCAACCTCTCCAAAACCAATCTAAATCTACAGCCGAGGCATCTTCCATGGTGCGAAAGAAATCAGCCGGCTTGGGATGTTTAAAGGCCCAGCGCTGCGCATATTCTTTGAATGCCTTGTCAAATAATTCAGGACCCATCACGGTTTCGCGCAACAGCGTAAGTGCCGCTGAGGGCTTGCCATACGCATTGGGGCCAAAGTCGTTGCCGGGAATATTATCCGAATCCCACATGATCGGGCGCATCATATTCTTGTCGCCTTTCATATAGTTGGCCATGCCTTTGGGTGAGCCCCAATTGATGCTCACGTTGGGGTAGCGCTCACGCTTCGTTTCTCTTTCCAAAAAGGAATTCAATCCTTCATCCATCCAGCTCCATTGACGTTCGTCTGAGTTTACAATCATCGGGAAGTAATTATGACCTACTTCGTGAATGATGACGCCTACCATGCCCTCATAAGTGCGTTGCGAATAGGTGCCGTCTGCTTTCGGTCTTCCGCCGTTGAAGCAAATCATGGGGTATTCCATTCCTTGATTGGCGGTGTGTACCGAGTAAGCCGTTGGGTATGGATAATCAAATGTGCGGGCCGAATAAACTTCTAATGTATTCTTAATCGCCAGGGTCGATTCTTTCGCCCACAATGGATTTCCTTCCTTCGGGTAGAGTGATTGTGCCAATGGCGTTTTGTCGTTTACCTTCACCGCCATCGCATCCCAAATAAATTTCCGTGAAGCGACAAACGCAAAGTCTCGTACGTTTTCAGCATAAAACTCCCACGTGCTCTTTTTCTTCGAGCGTTCTTTTTCTTTCTTTTTGGCTTCTTCTTCTGTTACAATAAACACGGGCTTATCAAATGTTTTCTTGGCAGTTTCAAAACGCTCGATTTGCTCTTTGGTAAGAACGGCCTTTGGGTTTTGTAACATACCGGTTGCGCCTACTATGTGATCGGAAGGCACTGTGATACGAACACGGTAATTTCCAAAGGTCAATGTAAATTCACCTTGTCCTAAAAATTGTTTGTTCTGCCAGCCTTCATAGTCATCGAACACACACATGCGAGGAAACCATTGTGCTTCGGTGTAGAGGTAGTTTCCATCTTCCGGGAAATACTCATATCCTCCACGCTCACCAAACTTCACACGGTCTTTTTCATTGTAGCTCCACTCTACTTTGAAAACAAACTTATCACCTGTTTTCATAGCTACTGGAAGATCCACACGCATCATGGTGTTGTTAATCAAAAAAGGAAGGTCTTTGCCATTGGCGTCTTTTACTGATTTTATTTTAAAGCCACCTTCATAATCATATGTGTCGCTGGCTAATGGAAAGAATTTCGCGGGGATGGAATCACGAATGCGATTGGTTTCGGTTTTGTCCGTCATGTTGTCTTTCGACAAATTGTTTTGGTCCAGTTGCAACCACAAGTAGCGAAGTGTTTCCGGGGCATTGTTAAAGTAAGTGATGGTCTCCTTGCCGGTGATGAATTGGGTTTCATCATTCAATTCCACATCAATATCATAGTCGGCACGCTGTTGCCAGTAGTTGACTCCGGGTGCGCCAGATGCAGATCGGTAGCTGTTGGGGGTAGGCAGAATCTGATCTAATTGTTCAAATTTACCTTGCCATTTTTGCTGGCCATAGGTAGAAATTGTGCAAACAATAAAAATTGTAAATAAAAACGGTTTCATGCGAGGAATTTTAATTAAAAAGGCCTCAAAAGTAACCAAAGTTGAGTGAATGCCGAATGATTATTACTTGATCGGAGACTAGAAGTAAATCCAATGAAATCGAACTCCTTGCGTGGAAACTTCAATAGCAGGAGCAGGACATTTTACGATGGTAAGTGGAAATAGAATCGCACGCCAACCAACTTTTAGTGAATTGAAATAGTTGGGGTTCAAATCCAGTGACAAATAAAATTTTCTGTATGGAGCATAGCCATGTGCGGCATTTTCTTCATCCCGACCGTAGATCATACCTTCTGCACCAAATCCAATGGCAATCGACATAAAAGAAGGCCACCATTTTTTTTCTGGCGTCCAACTGTACCATAGGGTTTGCCCATTGTAGTCTTTCAATGCTTCTTGTAAAAAGCCATCTCCCAACAAACTGGGTCGCAACACGGCAAATGAAGTGGGATGAAAGGAATATTTCGGAAAGATTTTAATGTGACTCCACCACTTGATTTGTGCGAAAAATAAAGTTGCCCCAAATGCATTGGCTACTAAATCAAAAAGCGAAGCTCCATAGCCAATGGAAAAGCCATCCATGATTTCAATAGACGAAACAATGATAAATCCGGTAATCGTACCCAATGAAAGTGCCTGCTTTAATCCACCCCAGCGCAAGAGCCTCCACGCTACTGCACACACATGAAACGACCACGCTGCATGTGCCAGCTTATCCAGTTGTTTCCATTCGGGCCAGTCGTTAAAAAAATGAAAGGGCTGCACCATCTGATCGGCATACCAGGCTTGTGCCAATGCTGCCACCAGCACCACATAAACGAGCACCATCAAACCAATTACCCAATGCAAGCGGGATTGGGTGGAAACAAACTGTTTGAGATTTTGAATCACCGCGCCAAGATACAAGTTCGTCATGGCAAACGCTGAATATTTTCTACTTTTGAAAGTAAAGTGATTCTATGCAACGAATTTATTTTTTCCTGATTACAGTTGGGCTGTTGATTTCATGTGGAAGAAGTGATGATTCATCCTTGCAATCATCATCCATCATTCCGTTGCCTGCGGAAATAAAGTCGGGATCAGGGAATTTTGAGTTGGTGAACAACACCGTGATTTATATACCGCAACCCAATGAAGAATGGAAAAACATATCCGGTTATCTCATCGGCTTGCTTCAACCGGCAACCGGATTTCAATTTTCAGTTCAAAATGGAATGGGAGAAAAAGGTATTTGCTTTCAATCGATCGATGAAAAAGAATTAGGAGCAGAAGGTTATCGCATCACCATCAATGAAGAGGTAATCACCATCGCATCGAATCAACCACAAGGTGCCTTTCGGGCAATTCAAACGCTTCGTCAGTTATTACCTGCAACCATAGAGTCGAACACCGTTCAAAACAGTTTTTGGAAAATTCCTACCGGAAGCATTCGTGATTTTCCTCGCTACGGCTACCGGGGTGCTATGCTGGATGTGGCACGTCATTTCTTTTCGGTAGAGGAAGTAAAACGCTATATCGATTTGATTGCGCTCTACAAAATCAATTTTTTGCATTTGCACTTGTCCGACGATCAGGGCTGGCGTATCGAAATAAAATCGTGGCCGAACTTAACGCACGTGGGTGGGCAAACGGAAGTGGGTGGTGGATCTGGGGGCTTCTACACACAAGCGCAGTACACCGAAATCATTCGCTATGCACAAGCACGCTACATTACCATTGTGCCTGAAATTGATATGCCCGGTCACATTAATTCTGCACTGGCTTCGTATGGTGAACTAAACGGTGGCACCATAGTGCCTGCAGAAGGAAAATTGTCCATCGCAGCCAACGCCAATAAAATCTTAGATGGTAAATCGAAGCCTACTGAATTGTACACGGGAATAGAAGTAGGCTGGAGCACCTTGCGTTTAGAGAAAGAAGCTACCATGCAATTTGTAAGTGATGTGATACGCGAGGTGGCTGCACTCACACCGGGGCCTTACTTCCACATCGGTGGCGATGAGGCGAAGGTGACCAAGAAAGAAGACTACATTCAATTCATTAATCGCTTTCAAGAATTGGTGAAGGCCAACGGAAAAACCATGATGGGCTGGGAAGAAATTGCGCAAGGTGAGATTGCCCCTGAAACCGTTGTGCAGTTTTGGAATGCACCGAAGTATGCGCTGATGGCCTCGGAAAAAGGGAGTAAAATTTTAATGTCGCCGGCGAAAAAGGCATATCTCGATATGAGTTATGATTCTACGTCAACGTATGGGTTGCATTGGGCGGCCTACATCGAAGTGGATAGCGCGTATCTGTGGGACCCGACTACTTTTGTTGATGGAATTGACTCTGAAAATATCATTGGCATCGAAGCGCCTTTGTGGTCGGAAACAATTTCCAATATGGATGAGGTGGAATACCTTTTATTTCCACGATTACCGGGCTACGCGGAAATTGGGTGGACAAAAACCGAAACGAGAAATTGGGATAAATACAAAGTGCGTTTGGGGAAACAAGCGGAGCGCTTCCGGTTAATGAACATTGATTTTTATCGTTCCAAAAAAGTGCCGTGGGTAAATGGTACTATTTCTTCTAATGAGTTTTAAGTGCCGATTACAACTCTTAAAATACGCTATCAAAGATCAGGCAAGTATTTTGAAATAAAAATAGTTAGACCCACCATCCGAATTTCATCTTTTGATACGAAATCCACTTCAAATGGAGTAATGACAAAAGTCTGCAAGGGTTTTAAATCAGCTACCGAATTGTAAAAGCCTTTCTTTAACACAGGTGCTTTACTATACTTGATTTCTATTGCCGCTTTCACTTCTTCACCTTTAGAAAGAACTAGATCGCATTCGGCACCAGCATGAGTACGGTAATAGTATGCATCTAACCGACTATTTTTTGCATATACAATTTGACTGATTACATAGCCTTCCCACGAAGCTCCAATTGAAGGATGATTAACAATATCCTTTTCCGAATGAATATCTAACAAAAAATGAAGGATGCCCGAGTCATTAATGTAAACTTTAGGAGCTTTAATTAAACGTTTACCTGAGTTCTTGAAAAATGGTGGAAGTCTTCTTATAATAAACGCGCCTTCCAAAAAGTCGATGTACCGCTTTAGTGTAGTCCCCGAAATATCCAATGAATTCCCTACATTTTCGGCATTCAAAATAGCGCCATTCATGTGCGCCAACATACGCCATAGCCTACGCATTACAGAAGATGAGAATCTTACATCAAACAGAAGCGGTAGATCTCTTTCGATATAGGTGGTAATGAACGAATCCATCCAATCGAATCGAACAGTTGCTGATCGCATCAATAAAGGTGTCGGAAACCCACCGTGTAGCCAGTGCTGCTTCAATCTTATTTTATCTGGTAACTCGTGTAATGCAATTGGATTAAGGTAACTGTACATCACTCTTCCAGCTAAACTCTCTGAGGCTCCTTTTAGCAGATCAGGTGAAGCTGAGCCTGTAATAATGAAACGTCCTGGTTCTCTTTTTTCATCAATCAGCGATCGCAGTAGTGGAAATAAGGTAGGTATACGCTGTACTTCATCGATAATAACACATTGCTCCTGATAGGCACTGAAATACGCTTCTGGATCACGATTAATTGCCGCTACAGAACTGGGGCGTTCCAAATCAATATAATGCGTTCCCTTCTTCAATTTTGAAGCCAATTGTTTCGCCAAAGTAGTTTTGCCTACCTGCCGTGGTCCTAATAGAACAACAGCCGGAAAAGCGTTTAAGCCTCTAATGATAGCCGCTTCAAGTGTCCTTTCGATCATGCTTCAAAGGTAATAGTATCCTTGAAATATTCAAATGCAATTTGACATTTTCAAGGATGAAGCATAGGGAAACCGAAGGATTCGTCAGTAAATTGACTAACTCTCTTTAATTCCTAACGCATAATTTGGGTTTATAAAGAGGTTGTTTAAACAAAAAAGCTGCCCTTGCGAGGCAGCCTTTCATTTTGACCTCCTACGAGTCTTACACGACTGTAGGAGTCGTAAGACCTGACATTGAAAATGAACGAAGATCTTACTTTAAAGAAACAATGTGAACTAGTTCATTTTCAATCGTCAGCACGAAGTGCAAAAAAGTCTAATGACTTTTTTGGGTTAATTTTTCTTCTTCAATTCATCAAACTTGCTAGGCTGTGCCACTTTCGGAAACACGTTGTCTTCGATGGTGATGTCCGCTGTTTCTTTTTGAGGATCGAGTACCACGCTCACCACTTCTTTTTCTTTCGCGAAGACCTTGGTCACTTTTGTTTCATTGATTCTCCAAATTTCTGCTGGCAAACGCTCTATCTCTTTGCTGCCGTCTTTAAACGTCCACTCGATAATCACCGGCATCACCAGGCCTCCCTTATTTGAAAGTGTGATCTCATAAAAGTTTTTGTTTTCCATCTTCGCCATTACTGCCTTGTCGTCAATGCGATTGGCAAACTCACCATAAAACCGATTGTCGGTAGGAATGACGGTGAAGTATTCGGGGCCTTTGCTGAAGTCGTTTGGCTTTTGGTCGCCATCACCTTCTTTCGCCAAATCTCCTTTCGCCACTTTCACATCTTTATTCTCCAGATTAGTTTTTTCGTTGCGCACTTTATACCACTTCACATTGTCCAGCGACATGTCTACGTTGTCGGTTGTATAAAACCATCCTTTCCAAAACCAATCCAAATCCACTGCCGAGGCATCTTCCATCGTTCTGAAAAAATCTGCAGGTTTTGGATGCTTAAACGCCCAGCGCTGTGCGTATTCCTTAAACGATTTGTCGAACAGGTCCTTGCCCATCACGGTTTCGCGCAGAATGAAAAGGGCTGTTGCTGCTTTCGCATATTGTTCTGAACCGAACGCAATTACTTGCTCGGAGTTGGTCATGAGCGGGCGCATGATGCTCTTGTCGCCTTTCATGTACGGAACAATGCCTGCCGGTTTGCCTCTACTCCAATCCAATTGTGGATAGCGCTCCAATTCTGTCATTAACTGCACAAAACTGTCGATACCTTCGTCCATCCATGTTGTCTGGCGCTCATCATTGTTGATGATCATCGGGAAGAAGTTGTGGCCCACTTCGTGAATCACCACACCCAGCATACGTTGCAAGGTGGCGTTATCATACGTTCCGTCTTTTTTCGGGCGACCAAAGTTGAAGCAGATCATCGGGTATTCCATACCGATAGAAGCCGCGTGAACCGAGGTGGCATGTGGATAGGGATAGTCAATGGTGTATTTCGAATACACTTCGATCGTATTCTTTACAGCAATGGTAGACTCTTTTTCCCAAAGTGGATTCCCTTCTTTTGGATAGTACGACATCGCTAGAGGAGTCTTATCTCCGATCTTCACGGCCATCGCATCCCAAATAAATTTGCGAGAAGAAGCGAAAGCAAAATCGCGTACGTTGGTTGCTTCAAACTGCCATGTTTTTTTCTGTGTCGATTTGGTCTTCTCGCGGGCAATCGCTTCATCTTGTGTTACGATGATCACCGGTTTGTCGTAGGTGTTTTTTGCTTTTTCAAAACGTTCGATTTCTGCTTTCGTCAATACTTGTGTCGCATTTTTTAAGGAACCGGTAGCACCGATAATATGATCGGCCGGAACAGTGATGCTCACTTTGTAATTTCCAAAAGGAAGGGTGAATTCACCGCGACCCAAAAACTGTTTATTCTGCCAACCCACTACGTCGTCATACACACACATGCGTGGAAAAAACTGAGCGATGGTATACACATAGTTGCCATCTTCAGGGAAAAATTCAAGACCACTGCGGCCACCATATAAGTTACGGTCGTTGATATTGAAAGACCACTCTACTTTAAACGAATACTTATCGCCCGATTTTAACGGCGAAGGTAAATCCACACGCATCATAGTTTTGTTGATCGTGTAGTTCAAGGTTTTTCCACTCGCATCGGTTACTGCTTTTACTTTGTAACCACCTTCGTAATCGTACAAATTAAATTGGCCAGCAATGGTTTTAGCAGCGGTAGAATCGCGGATAGAGTTGGTTTGGGTTTTGGCTGTGTTGCTCTCTTTATCCAAAATGTTTTGGTCGAGTTGCAACCATAAGTATCTCAAAACATCCGGCGAATTGTTGGTGTAGGTAATGGTTTCCTTTCCGGAAATGCTTTGGTTCAAATCGTTGAGTTCAATGGCCATATCGTAATCGGCTTGTTGTTGCCAATACTTTGAGCCGGGTGCGCCAGAGGCAGAGCGATATTCGTTGGGTGTGGGTAAGGTTTGATCCAATTGTTCAAATTTACCTTGCCACTTGGGTGCTTCGGGTTTTTGCTCTTGTGCCCACGTGCAGAGGGACACCAGCATGCAGACGAGTAGTAAAAGTTGCTTCATATAATTAAGTAGTTCAAAAGTTTACGTGTTTACTAGATACTAAATGGCTTGCTACAACCGGTCTTTCATTAAGATGATGGCTATTCCGGCAATAGCCGAAGACAGCACCATCTTCCAATCTCTTCGGGTTACTTTCAACAAATCGACCAAAAGAAAGCTAAGTGCAAGGAAAATCGCTACCACAATTATTTGGCCGAACTCCAAACCCAGATTAAAGGCCAATAGCTGTGATAAGATACTCTGGTCTTTTCCCAAGATAGCTCGCAAGTAGTTGGAGAAGCCCAACCCATGTATCAGTCCGAACAAGAGTGCGAAAATATAATTGAGCTGCACCTTGCCCGTATTCAACGTTTCGTCTTTCTTAAACAAATTGGAGACGGCCGTGATAAAAATAGTAAGCGGAATTAAAAACTCGATGAATGCAGGATCGACTATCACTAGTTGCAACGTAGCTAATGCAAGCGTGATTGAATGACCAATGGTAAACGCCGTAACTAAAATGAGAATCTTCTTCCAATCGCTGACTAAATAAACAGCGCACAGTGCAAGTACAAACAAAATATGATCGTACCCATTCGCATAGTCTAAAATGTGCTCCTGCCCGAGTGTGAAATAAAGAGAAAATTCACTCATCTAATCTGCGCCATTTACTTTTTCCCACTTGTTATCACTGTTCAATCGCCACTGCTGTCCACGCATATCAAGCCAAGTTCCCATCTCAACATTTTTCTTTTTCTCTGACCCAAATCGAATTACATTGTCATCTAAATCATATACGTGCATTTCGTAACCCCACCAATAGTTAGTTGGCTCCTTCCGTATTTTCGCATTACGCTTTCTAAATTCTTCAAAAAGAGCATCAACATTTTCAATACCAATATAAGCCCAAGTACCTGAATGGCCTTGGTCACCCTCGCATAACATAAAGTGACAGCCTTGACGGGATACGGAAGCCATAATGGAGGGATCAATCCAATCCACCGAAAAGCCAAGTGCCTCCTTGAAATAAACAATGGAATCATTCAGATTCTTAACGGGTAAAATTGGGATTGCCGGATGAAAATTGTTATCCATTGCAGTTGCTGATTGGTGCAAGTATAAAGCTAATTTTGATTTAGGACAATTCGGGGTATTTTTGCAGCGCCAAATGAAAGTATCTGTTTTAACCTATCTGTGCGTATTGATGATGGCGACATTGCCCATCACCACCGCCGCCACTCCGGTTCACCCCGTGCATATCTCCGTTACCGAAATCAGCTACAGCGAAAAAGATAAAGCACTACAGATCGTATCTCGTTTGTTTATCGACGACTTGGAACTTTCTATTCGCGCACAGCGCAAAGAACCCGACCTGGATTTGCTTGACCCTAAAAACGGACTCACCACTCAACAGTTGGTGATCAACTACCTCAACGAACACTTTCGCGTAAAGCTGGATGGTAAACCTTGTAAGTTCAACTTTCTGGCGGTGGAGCGCGAAGATCTATCGCTCATCGCCTACATCGAAATTGAAGGCGTTAAAAAAGTGAAGTCGTTGGAAGTTTTCAACGATGCCATCATGGGCACCCACGATGATCAATCCAATCTGGTGCATGTTACTTATAAAAGTCCGGTGAAGAGTGCTCGCCTTACTGTCAACTCTCCTTCAGAAAAATTTGTATTCGAAAAAAAATAAATTCTCACCCACAACTGATTATTAACCTACCTAAAATAAATCTCTTATGCGTCAAAAAATTGTAGCCGGAAATTGGAAAATGAACAAAACATTGGAGGAAGCACAAATTCTTACTTCCGAGCTGATGGGCATGGTGGCCGATGAAGTGAAAGGAAATGTGATTACCGTTTTATGCACACCCTTTCCATATCTAATTCCGGTGAAAAATCAATTAGGTCAATCAACGATTAAAGTAGGCGCACAAAATTGCAGTGAACATGACAGTGGGGCTTACACCGGTGAAGTGTCTGCCGTGATGTTAAAGTCGATGGGTATTCCTTACGTGATCATTGGGCACAGCGAGCGCAGACAATATTTTGGCGAAGATGGAAAGCTCCTTGCCACTAAAGTAGATAAAGCATTAGCAAATAGCGTTACACCCATTTTCTGCTGCGGTGAGCCTCTCGAAATCCGTGAGAAGGGAACGCACGAAGCGTTGGTAAAGCAACAAGTAGAAGAGAGTTTGTTTCACCTAAGTGCAGAAGCGATTCAAAAGGTGGTGATTGCCTACGAACCCGTTTGGGCCATCGGCACGGGTAAGACAGCCACCTCACAACAAGCACAAGATATGCATGCGGTCATTCGCCAGCACATTGCCGGAAAATATGGCGCAGCAGTAGCACAAGAAATTTCCATTCTCTATGGCGGTAGCGTAAAAGCCGACAATGCAAAAGAACTTTTCGCTTGCGCGGATGTGGATGGCGGCCTGGTAGGCGGAGCCTCACTGAAGTCGAGGGAGTTTGTGGAGATTGTAAAGGCAATTTAATTCGATGATTCGGTAATTTGTTAATTCAATAATGATAGGCGATCAATCAAAATCGAATTAACATGGTCGAATTCAATTCATCAACAAATTAACACATCAACGAATCACCGAATTAGCTATGTATTACACCCGCCTGCAAGTGGTTTGCGATCCGGACTTTTCGGAGATATTGATGGCCGAAATTGCCGATGTTGGCTTTGATACGTTTATGGAAACGGAGAAAGGCTTTGAAGCCTACGTGGAAGAGCGCCGATTCAACGAACAACAACTGGCGGAAGTACAGGAAAAATATAAATCGGTAAACCCGCTTCTCTTCTTTTGGGATCAGATTCAAAAACAAAACTGGAATGAGCAGTGGGAGAAAAGTCTGGAGCCAATTGTCGTAGACGACCGTTGTCTGATTCGCGCCGAATTTCATCAGATAGAAAAAAAATATCCTTACGAAATCATCATCACTCCGAAGATGTCGTTCGGCACAGGCCATCATCAAACTACTTACCTGATGATCAAAAGTCAGTTGGACATGGATCATCAACAGAAGCGCGTGATGGATGCGGGCTGTGGCACCGCCATTCTTTCCATTATGGCCGCCAAGCGCGGAGCCGCCGAAGTGGTTGCTTTTGATATTGATGAGTGGAGTGTGATCAACGGAAAAGAAAACATTGAAAACAACCATTGCGAGTGGATTCAACTCCACCGCGGAACGATTGAAGAAGTAAAGCCAACCGGTAACTTTGATATTATTCTGGCAAACATCAACAAAAATGTGTTGCTGCAAGAGATGAAAACCTATGCTTCGTACCTGACACCGGGCGGGTTTCTATTGTTGAGTGGCTTCTTTACAAAAGACATCGACGATCTCAAAGCCGCGGCTTCCCCCTTCGGATTGCACGAAGTGAAACGTGACGAAAAAGAAGAGTGGGCATCGCTTTTATTACAAAAATAAATCAAAGCCGTTAAGTTAAGCTCGACTTCACCTCCTCTCTTGTGGAGAGGAACGAGGTGAGGTATAAAAAAGGGCTTAACTTAACGGCATTGAAAAATAAGTCCCCTACCGCATTCGTTACTCACCATTAGAACTTTCGCGTTTTATTTCCGAATTTCACCTGTTTATAAAATTGATTAAAACGATTCAGTAGAATCATCGTTCGTCCTGTCAGGTGTGGCGTATGCGAGCGGTTTTATCCACTTATCATTGTGAAAAATAGTTTCCTTACCATCCTTTTAGCAAGTGTTGCTACTGTGGCCACCTATGCCCAGCAAGAGCCCGGCGGTGCGTCGTATCAACTGGGGTTTCAGGATAGCATTCGTGTGCTGCTGAACAACACGCGCGCCATGGAAGTGATGGCCATTGGCGATGGCTTTGCCAGCGTGTGGGCCAATATGGGACCCGATCAGCAAACGCTCATCCGAAAGCAGGCCAGGCTCATGAAAAAGAAAGGCTACAAGCTGCGCCCGCATTTTGTCAACTACTACGGCTCGATCGTAGCCGCACTTTCCATCGAAAAAACAGATCCTTCCAAATTCAATCGCTTTTTAGATGTCGCCAATCAGGTGATTACCAAAGAAAACAGCAATCAGGCCAACATTTTCTTTCAGCAAAGCCGCGACTTCTTTGAACACCATGCCCTCAACTTTCAGAAAGCATTTCGCCTCAACGCCAGCGATGACAGTTATTCTTTCGTTTACAAAGAACCTGCCGCCCCTGATACCACACAAGCCTATATTCCGCCCGCTGAGCCAGACACTACCTCTGTCACTCTACCTAACTGGAAGCAACCCATCGTTCAACCTGAGATTTATGGGGCCGCCATTGAATTCGATAAAGTAACACTCACGTTCGTTACTCCTTACGACTCCGCTTCGCTTGTGGGTACTGAAGGCAGCTACTTCCTGCGCGATCGCATGTTTGTGGGCGAGGGGGGGCGCTTCGATTGGAAAGCCGCCGGCCTTTCGGGCGACTCGGTAAATTATGAGCTGAGCAAATATCATTTCAAAACCACGCAAGCGTATCTGAAGGCTGAACAAGGCAAACTGCAATATATTGGCAAACTATCGGGTCGGGTGCCGGGGCAATTTGAATTCAAAAGCATCAGCCATAAAAAAGGTCCTTCACCCTTGTACCCGCGCTTCAAATCGTACGAAAACAATGTGCCCATTCTGAATCTGGGATCGGACATGCTGATGTATAGCGGCGGTGTAGGCATGAACGGCGCCACCATCAACAGCAACTCTGTCAATAGCGATCTTTCCACACTGGAGTTGCGCGGCGAAGCAGACAAACGTTTCAGGGCTCAATCTCTCAACTTCACCTTTAAAGATTCATTGATTCTCGCTTCGAGTGCACGAGTTGTCATCTATCAGGATAACGATTCACTCTCGCATCCTTCCATGCTCATGCGATTAGACATCGCCAAACAAAAAATCACATTAACGAAAGACAAAAGCAATCTGCGCAAAGCACCACTTTCTTCCTCTTATTTCGGAATTGATTTTTCTGCCGATGCGCTGATTTGGGATTTGAAAAGCGATAGCCTTACGATTAATGTGGAGGGCGGTGGTGGTGTATCGCCGATGGTGATTGAATCCAATGATTTTTATGATCCGAATGACTTCAATGAATTGAAAGGAACAGGCTTAGGCTTTCATGCACTCACCATTTTTGTGAATTATGCTAAAAATTCTAACACACAAGATTTTTATGTTTTCGATTTGGCCAATGCCAACCGCAGCACCGAAAAAGTTCGGATGGCCGCCGACTTCCTCTCGCAAAAGGGGATGATTTTATACGATGCCCGCAGCGGCAAAGTACATGTAAAAGACAAGGCCATGCACATGCTAGAGACTAAAGATGGAAAGGCAGACTATGATAACATGAAGTTGCATTCCCTTGCCGATACTGTAGCCAATGCCACACTCAGCCTAAAAGACCGCAGCATGGTGGTGCACGGCGTGGAAGAATTTAACCTGAGCGATTCGCTGAACGTGGTGATTAAACCCGATAGTGCGGTAATTAAATTTTTGCGTAACCGCGATATTAAATTCAACGGCACAATCAACGCCGGAAACTTTGAAATCACCGGCAAAGATTTTACACTCAAGTACGATAGCTTCTTTATCAACTTAAATCACATCGACTCCATTCGGTTTTATGTGACCGAGAAAAACGGTACACGCAGACGTGTGAACAACTCCATGGTGGGTGCCGACTCAACTGCAGCCGCAGCGGGTGGGCTACAAGCTGGTGCTAACAAAACATCAGGCACTTTATTCATCAATCGTCCTGATAATAAATCCGGTCGCATGAAGGTACCGAATTTTCCCAGGCTGGATGCCACTGCGGGTGGAGTGATCTACTTCGATCGCGAAGAAGTGTTGGATGGCGCGTATGACAAGTCTGTGTTTTTTGTGGTGCCGCCCTTCAAGCTGGATAGTTTGAACGATGCCGATCCGGGTTCGATCAACTTCGAAGGTACTTTCATTTCGAGTGGCATGTTTCCGGCGTTCAAAGAAAAGCTGCACACTATGCCTGATAAGTCGCTAGGCTTTACACACACCATCCCTAAGTCGGGTTACAATTTGTATCAAGGTGAAGCCAAATTATACGGTGGCTTAAATCTCGACAATGCAGGCATTCATGCCAACGGCCGCATCGAATACCTCGCAGCAAAAGTAGAAGCCGATGATTTTGTTTTTTATCCTGACTCTGTGCTATCGAAAGGCAAAACCGGAGAAATAAAAGAAAAGCAGTTCGGCAATGTGGCGTTTCCGCAAGTAAGCTTTAGTGATTACCATCTCAAGTGGTTTCCCAAGCAAGACAAGTTCAAAATGAAAAATCTGAAGGAGCCGTTTTCGTTATACAAAGGCACGGCAACCCTCAACGGTATCATAACAGTTTCCAAGAGTGGTGTTGCCGCAAGCGGTAAATTGAGTACACGTGGGTCGGAGGTGTCTTCACGCGAGATGACCTTTAACTCAAAAGACTTAGGAGCCCGCCATGCGCGGTTCGAAGTAAAAACCGGTAACCCTGATAAGCCTGCGTTGGCCGGCAGCGATGTGCGCCTGAAGTTTGACCTCGACAAGAATGTGGCTACCATCAGCCCGGAAGTTGAAGGCGTTGCCGCTATTGACTTTCCTTACTCTCAGTTCAAAACTTCCATTCCACAAGCCAAGTGGGATTTGACAACACAAAAAATCGTGATGACCAAGGCTGAAGATGTGCCGATTGAAAATTCATATTTCTATACCACTAAAAAAGAATTGGACTCCCTCAACTTCAGTGCAGAAAAAGCGGAGTACGATATCCAGTTACAGCAGTTAAAGGTGAGCGGTATTCCCTACATCATTGTGGCAGATGCCAAAATTACACCCGAAAACAACGAGGTATTGATTTTGGAAAACGCTAAAATCGGGCAGTTAAAAAACACAACCATTGTGATGGATACCCTCAACGGATATCACGTGCTCACCAATGGTGTGGTGGATATTATTTCCCGCAAGGAATTTACCGGTTATGCCACGTACCAATATGTGAATGCGGCCAACGACACGTTCAAAATCAAGATGACGGACTTCCATTTGGAGCCCATAGCTCCTGAGGGAAAATCCAAAAAGAAAGACCTGATCGCCACACAGCAAACAGTGGCCAATGGAGCCGTTGCCGAAACCGAGAAGATTCTGGTGGCTCCGCGCATTTTTTACAAAGGCGATATGGTAATGTATGCCACCCGGCCAGCGCTTCAGTTGAAAGGTTTTGTAAAGTTGGATTTGAAAAAACTAAAAAACTATAACACGTGGTTGGCCTATAACCAAAGCGGAGACGAAAAAGATATCTATCTGGATTTTGATAATACACTGACAGAGGAAGGAAAACGAGCTACGGCAGGATTGCATTTCGCACAAGACAATAGTCTGTACATCACGTTTGTGTTTGACAAAAAAGATGAAGGTGATGATGATTTCTTTTTACCCAGCGGCTCGCTGTTGTTCGACAAAGAAAGCGGTCAGTTTAAAATTGAAGACCGCCAGAAAGCTGCCGGTGAAAAACTTTCCGGAAAAGTGCTTGCTTACAACGAAGAAAAACAAGAGGTAAACTTTGAAGGCCCCGTTACCTTTTTTAAGAATCTGAAAGATTTAAGTCTTACCGCTTCTGCCATCGGCTCGGGTAGTTTAGCTACCAACGAAATCAAAATGAATTCGCTCATTATGGCCAACATAGCTATTCCCGATGCAGCCTATCAACTGATGGCTTTTAATCTACAGGAAGTGATTAAAAATGAAGGTGCCACTGAAGGGCTGGGCGATCAGGCGGAGTTGTTGTACAAAATGGCCAACCTTGTCGGCGAATCAATTGCCAAAGACTACGAACAAAAATCGCAGCAAGGATACGTTTCATTGAGCACCGTGCAGGGGCTCATTCAGCCCATCGTGTTTTCGAACGTAAACTTAAAATGGTCGCAAGAGCGCAAAGCCTTTTACAGCGAAGGCTCGCTGGGGGTGAGCAACATCAACCGCAACGACATCAACGGAGCGTTTGAAGGTTTTATGGAAATTCGCAGAAATGAAGATGGCGCACCGGTGTTTCATGTGTTCTTCAAAGCATCGCCCGAGGCATGGTACTATTTTGGTTTTGAAGACAATCGCCTGATGGTACACTCATCGAATCCGGCGTTCAACGATCTGATCTCAAAGAAGACCAACGCCAGCAAAGCAAAAATAGGCGAGTTGGTTTTTATTCCCGGTACTGACGAAGAAACCCTTTCATTCATCAATCGCTTCCGCTTAAATTATTACGGTCTCGAAGCACCTTACGATTTGTCGGGTGGAACATCGGCCGCTAAGAAGAAAGAGAAAAAGGAAGAGAAGAAAGAGGATGATGGGTTTTAGTTGACGTAACTAAAACAATTTCTTTTCGATGAATTTCAAGTTTGATAAATATGATTTTTTCAAGATTTATGAATCCCTTAAACGCTACTATCCTATCGGAATTAGTAATGAAGCTGGCGAGATGTACTTTTCATATTCTGGATTCAAAGAATTGGGAAACATAATCGTTGAAAATATACACGATGAGAAAAATTTCTACGATCGGTGGGAAAGTTTTCATCAGGAAATCGAAAAAGAAATTGGGAAAGAAGTTGAAGGAACAACGTTGGGACAAATGCCTTCTTTTAGTTCCTTTATACTATTAGAGACTAACACCGTTGAGAATTTAACTCGAACCAAAGAGCTTCATTTCTTTGTAAGCTTAATTGGACCCTTTTACACCATAATTGGAAGAGACTATAACATAGTCAACATAGGTAAACTTGGGTATTCAAAAAGTACAAACCACTTGGTGGTCTCTCCCGAAATTGAATATGCAGAGAGCTTTCATTACTTGTGTAGTAAGATAGAAAGTCGGTTTAACGGTTTCCGGTTTATCCCATTCTATATCTATGAACAAACCATAGAGGGCTTAAACACTCGATTTTTTAACGGTAATAATAGTTCAATTTTTTGCGCATTGTTCCATGATTTGATAGACCTGAAAACTCCAAAAATAATTGGTAATCATTCTTTCAAATCTGAAGATTGGATAAAAGAAGGATATATCGATACTGGAGATAATTGGGTGATTTATCCTCCCTTTAGGTAAGTAGATATTGCTTCATGTTTATAATCCCGCAATTTCATCTAACAAGGCTTTTCTCTTTTTCTCTACCCTACTTCCATACCAAAAAAATATGGGTGTGTACAATAGGTAAGTCATTCCTGAAAAAAGACCGGCATACCATTTCTTAAAAAAGAGAATTGCTATCAAAACAGAAACCAATGGTAGCGTGCCTAAAATTGTATTGGTCATAATTTTTGACTTCGTGTCAAATCTTTCAATTTCAGAAAGCTCTAATTGATCTGCGCACTTATATGCATAACTGTACATTTGACGCAGCACAAAAAATACACTGGCCGCACCCAATCCATAAATAATCATCAACTCTGCCACGTCTTCGCCTTTGATCATCGCATTGAGCTCAAGAATAATTCCTTTGTTTCCAGCAATGATCGCTATCGGGTAGAGGGATAATTTGGTTATAAACTTCAATGGGTACACATAAAACAATACGATTACCAAAAACAACGTATTCAATATGATTACTTTGGTATTGCGTAGCCCGTAGCGCAAATAAAAGATGTAGTGTTCATGCCAAATCATGATGATGATGACAATGCACAGCGTGAAGGGAATGAGGTCGTAGCTAAACCGGCGAATTTGCTCAAAGTTGGTAGGTGGCGATGTAGAGATCAGCAACAGGGTAATGGCCAACGCAAACACGGCATCGCTAAAATTTTCAAGCCTGCCCGGCTCTTCTCCGCGGTAGTTAAACTCCGCGTTCATGCCAATTCTATTTTTAGAAAGGCTTTGACGCATCATAGCAGCTTGTTTTAGTTATTTATCACTTCGGGGTAATCGACATTGTTCTTTTTGTAGAACAACTCTAAAAAAATAATGACCAAATCTTTATTTTCTCCTTTTGACTGATGCGCAAAAAATTCATCCATGTCTAAAAATCCGCTCTCCTGATAAAATTCTGTCTGCGTCAAATGTTTGAAGCCCATGGACCAGTTTTGAAAAATGCGATCGGGCGATTCGCCCTCTACCACTACGGTAACCTTGCGGTGTCGGCGGTCTTTTTGAATGCGGTTGTAGAGGCTTCGCACTTGCTCCCGCTCTCCTTCCAACACCTGAATAAATTTGCCTTGCAAATACAGCAACATGCCTGACACATCTAATCCCTTATTGTTTGCACGGCTCTTCATTAACAAGCGTACGAGCTCCTCTTCAGATAGCGGATTGGTTGCCAGACTGGTGTAAACCAAATGATACATAAACGAATTTACGGGTTTCTCTCTTCCTTATCAACTCGGGTGAGTGGATTAAATGGTGAAGCTTGCTGATGGATGTGGATGGCTCTGCGCGACAAAAAGATGCCTATGAACAGCGATGCAATGGCGCCCATCCAAATGCCCGGCACATACGAAATAAACCAGAAATAGTCGTAGGCACCATGAAACAGCGTAGCTACAAGTAACGCATAGATGGCGTAGTGCCCTTTGCGATGCTCAAATTTGGCCTTGCCTAAAAAGTATCCCATCAACACACCAAAGGTAGCGTGTGCAGGCACGGCGGTAAACATGCGCAGGATAGCGGTCTCTACTCCTCCATGGCTGATGTACAAAATGTTCTCCAACCCTGCAAAACCTAAACTCACCACTACCGAATACACAATGCCATCGTAGGGTTCGTTGAAGTTTTCGTTTGGATACAACACCCAATACACAAAAATAAATTTGCTGAACTCTTCGATCAGTGCTACCAGCAAAAAAGCGTGCACAGCCTGTTGGCTGATGCTGGATGGATCGATCGGAACTAGTTGATTAATGGGCCAGCTAATCAGCAACGTAATGAGCGTGCTTATGACGCCCATAAAAAAACTCTTGATCAACAACCCGATGGGTTCGCGCTCGTGTTCATCTTTCCAATAGATGTACAGACCAATGGCCGCACCGGGTGCCAAAGCAAGCGCAAGAAGTACCACTATATCCATTGGTTGAAATTCGTGGCTGAAAATTACTTATTTTCTTTCTCTTTCACGGCCTCTACAATAAATCGCAAGCCGTCTAAAGTTAAGGTCGGATCAATGGCGTGGAAAAATGTTTTGAGCGGCGAGATCACAAAAGAGAGTCCGCCGGTGGCAATAGCCGGGCACTCCACCTGCAGTTCTTCACGTATGGCCGTCACCATTTTGCGCACAAGACCTTCATAGCCAATGACTATGCCGGACTGGATAGCGGTAACGGTGCTGGTGCCTAGTGCGGATTTCGGAATTTCCAGGGGCACGTCAAACAACTTGGCGGCATTTTGTGTGAGAGCCTTCAAGGCAGTACGCAGGCCGGGTACGATGGACACCCCCAAAATAGTGCCATCGTGCGAGATAGTGGTGAACGTAAGCGCTGTGCCGAAGTCAACAACAATGCACGTTTGTTTAAACTTTATGAAAGCACCCATTGCGTTGGCCACCAAATCCGATCCAATCTCGTACGGATTCAAAACATGAATGGGCAACTGCTGATAAATTTTAGGTCCCAGTGTGATGGGTTCTAATGCAAACAGCGTGCGAATCATGCTCTTGATTTTTTCTGTGAGGCCGGGCACTACGCTGCTCACACACACGGTGCTCACCTCTTGCATCGACCATTTTGCTTCTAAAAAATAGTCGCGGAGTTTTACACCAAAATACAATTCGGGTTGGTCGGGTTTAGACGGAATACGCCAAACCGATTTCCATTCATTTGCGTGCCAAAGGCCAATGGTAATGTCGCTGTTGCCGATGTCGAATACAAGTAGCATCCGGCAATCTAAGCATATTCAGCAAAACGCAAAAGGTCACAAAAAGCGCAGCGCCACCTTAGCACCCCACCACGATGCGATGTTATAAGTGGTGTCCCAATTTTGGTTGTGAATAAATTTGGGCTGATAGTTTTTGAACAGATCGGGCTTGTCGGAGGCGGTTATCTCTGAAATGTAGCCATTGAATGTTACACCGCCATAAATCCAAAACTTGCGCGCCAACTTAAAATCGAGACCTACATGCAGCTTGTTGAGCAAACTCATGGACGAAGTATAGTCGCGTGCCGAAACATGTTGTGCCGTAACATCAATGTTGAGGTGTATGCCGGATGAAATTTTGCGCGCTGTGCCTAATCCGTAACCAAATGTCCAATTGTATTTATTCGTACTGATTTCATTGGGTTGAATGCCGGCTAAGAGGATGTTGTAAAATTTGCGCGCGCCGGTGCGAAAGGCAAGGTTAGCATAAAATAGTTCATCGGCTGAAAGTTCGATGCGGTGGTAGCCGTGGTTGACATAGCTGATTAAACCTATGGGTACACCCCCTAAACTATCGGCAAAATTCAAAATTCCGATTTGTGTGCCCTGCACATTCTTGCCGTAGTTAAATGCGGCGGAAATTTGTGAACCTTTTACTTTACGCGTAGCAATATTGCTGACACCCGCCAACTGCGATCCCGAAATATTTCCGGTCACCACATTCACTGCGCCAGCCAACTGCATGCCTCTTAATGGTCCGGTCATTACATTGGCTCCGCCGGCTATCTGCATTCCGCGCGATCTTTTATTCGCATAGTTAGCGAAGCCTGCAATTTGCATGCCGTTGAGTGAACGTAAGCTGGCATTTCCTAAAGCGCCAATTTGTAAGCCATTGGTTTGACCACGATTACCATTGAAAGAAGATAACTGTAAACCTGTCATCTTTCCTCCATTGATATTAGCAAAGCCTGATGCTTGAATACCATCCACATTGCGTCCTACCAGGTTTGCTACACCCGCCACTTGCAACCACCCTACATCACCTCTGTCGATGTTAAAGAAAAAACCCAGTTCTATTTCGCGGGTACCCAGGGAGTAGCCACCAAAAAAATTAATCGAATAATTGTTGATGGTATTTCCACTGAGGCCCTTGTTAGTGCCAATGTAGGGAAGAAACGAAATTTGAATGTCACGGTAGATGGTATCGCTGATGTTTTGCACGTTGGGATTTGACTCATAAGGAAGTTGCAAAGGCTCTTCCTGCTTTGCGGTATCGACAGCTACCGGTGCTGCCACTTGGCGGGTATGCAGTTTTACCTTCAGCGATGTGCGGCTCTGTGGCGGCAGTACCATTACAGTATCCGCATATCCACCCTTGCTTACGGCCACGTGTATTGAATCAGTTTGCTTGTTGAATTTCATTTGAAAGTAGCCCCACTCATCCGTCAACACTGAATTGATGAGTGCCTTGTCGTAAACACTCACATCTTTCAACTTCTCCCCTGTTCCTTCATCTTCCACAAAACCGGCAATTACAAATTGAGATGGTTTCGGAGTGAGGGCTACTTTCTTCAAAATGATGTATCGGCCTTTTGCTTTAAAGCTCACGGTTCCTTTGAACAAGTCGGTGAGAATGGAGCCTACCGTTCGGTCAATGGCATAGAGTGTCACGATCTGCTCATCGGAAATGAGAGAGCTGTTGTAGCTAAAGGAAAAATCGCCCGCCTTGCTGATTTTGTTCAAGGCTTCCGGCAACGTTACTTCTACGAGGCTGATGGTGATTTTCTTGTCAAGCGGTGAGGACTGTGCCAGTGCTGAACATAAAAAAAGCGAAAGTAGGGTGGTGATTGTAAAGAATTTCATGTGTTGCTATTGATTTTTATAGGACACCCCGCTACAAGCGCGAGCCGAGATTATGTCGATAGGTGTTGAACATATTAATGGCCATTTCTTTTTTTGGTCATGTTGAATCATTCCAGTCATGTGGAGGTTGATGAAGCGATTCGAATTTGTTTAGTGCGTGTTACAGCCGGTCCCCTCCAAATAAATTTCCTTGTCTTTTTGGCTGACCGTAAGCCCCATCGTTTCCGCAATTACTTCCACGATTGTGTTCGGGTCATCTTCAAAAAAGTGCGCCGTAAGCTGGCAGTCCATAATGGCCGGTGCCAATGCGATGCGTGTTTGATAAATCTCGTTCAGCAGTTTAATGACGGATTTCAATTCCGTATTCTTAAAGTTGAACACCTTCGTTTTGTACGCCAGCACATTGGTGTCGGCTTTTAACAGTCGTTGAAATTCTTTGCGCGATTTAAGGTAAAGGGCACTCTCGCCGGCTTTCAAATTCAGACCTGCATTCTTCAACGTGTAAAATTGAACTTCCCCCTCCGTCACTACAATTTCGATCGTATCCTTATCGGGATATGCTTTTAGATTGAACTCCGTACCAATGTCGCGCACGAGTATCTCATCTGCTTCGATGATGAATGGTTTTTCTTCTTCATGCTTCACCGAAAAAAACGCTTCGCCTTTCAGTTTCACTTTGCGTTGGCCGGAACGCTCATGAAAAGAAAAACTCACTTCCGATTGCTTGTTGAGAAACACATGTGATCCATCGGGGAGCGTGTCGTTTTGGGTGCGTGCCGAAGACGCAATGGTTAACAGGGTTGTTTCTTTATCGCGAATCAAATAAAACAAGCCACTCACGCCCATAATCATAGCCACGGCGGCTGCGATTCGCCAATCGAAATGCAGCGTTCTGCTTTTGGCTGCAGGTGGTTGGGCATTTAACTTTGCTTTCACCGTCAGCCATGCGGCATCTTCATCAAATTTTTCGCTCAGGCTGGCGTTGGCAGCCGAATCAAAAATCAGTTTACCATTTTCAAACTGCTTGCGATTTTCTTCGCTTTGCGCCATCCATTCTTTTAGTTGTTGCTGTTCGCTTTCGGTAGCCTCGCCGGCCAGTACGTTTGCAATCAGTATATCGATATCGTTAAAATTCTTCTCCACTTCTAGTTACCGGTTTGAATGAATAGTAAAACCAACACGAGGTACTCCTTCAAATGCAGGCGCATTATTTTCAGTGCCTTGCCCATCTGGTTCTCTACCGTTTTTACGGATATTTCCAATTGATCGGCAATCTCCTGATATTTTAACTCTTCGAAACGGCTTAGCTGAAATACCAGACGGCATTGTTCGGGCAGTGCGCGCATGGCTTCATAGATCTTCGATTCCAAATCGGTTGAAATCATTTTTTCTTCCACCACGGGTCGGGCCGTTTCACTCACGTACTGATGATCTTGCGCAAATTCCTTTTTCACTTTCTCATGTTTGATTACGTTGAGACAACTGTTCCGTACCATGCTGTAGAGGTATGCCTTTACCGATGTTTGCACCTGAATGGTTGATCGTCGCTCCCATATTTTTACAAATGTGTTCTGCACTACTTCTTCTGCTTCGGCGCCATCATTCAAAAATGAGTAGGCATAATGGCACAAGGGCTTGTAATAGATTTTGAAAATCTTTTCGAACGCAAGTTCATTGCCCTGCACCAGTTCGCTGTCGTGTATCAATTCGCTATCGGCCATTTAAAATGATAGCGCAATGTACGGCTTAGTTTAATTTTTAGTTAGTCATTTTCACGTGGGTAATATTGGCTCGCCCTACCATCAAGCCCTTCCGGATATCGGCCGTGCCGGACACTTCAATTTGGGGTTCGCCAAAGGAAGTAATGCGCACCTGATTGGAAGCATTCAGCCGCACTTTGGCTTCGCCATAGATGGATGTAAACACTGTTTCGCTGTTAAGGCCGCTGTTGTCAATTCGGTTTTCGCCATACAGCCTGTAAGTCTGCTGACTGACACTGCCATGGGACACACGCAGTTTGTTTTCGCCGTAGAGGGCAATCACAAAATCGGTTACGTTTAGACTATCCAGTGTAATCTTCGATTCGCCATAGGCACGCAGAATAAACTCATCGCCACTAATCATGCTATTGCACGAAACGGCTTCCTCTCCACGAACTACTAATTTTCGTAAGGAAGTGTAGGTAACGTAAGCAGTCACTGACACATCGCGATACATCGCTACTTTGTGCTGATAATTATCCTCGGGCACGTAGTGGTTTTTTTCTATGATACGCGCACCATCCAAATACAGTTGGAGTGTTTTGCCTGAAACATGAGCATAAATTTTTTGCTCACTTATTTTTGAATAAACGATCCGCACGCCTTCTTTGTCACCTTTGACAAGCACTACATTGATTTTGGGCGAAACCACAATCTTATCAAAGTAAGGAAGGGTGCGCTTGATTTCCTGGCCAGATGCAAATCCATAGCAACAAAAAACAAGTGCGGCTACGGTTAAAAAGGGGTGGTAATGTGTTTTCATAATGTCTGCGTTTGATATACAGACACCCCGCTCGGACTTTACCCCTACGCCCTTTTAAGATTTTTTTAAAATAGGTTCATTAAGCCTTAAAATACGCTTCTAGTTCAGCCAAGGTCGATTCTCCACGCAAATCTTTAATGACTTGTCCTTTCTCGAGAAGAACGATGCGTTCGCAGATTTCTGTCACATGGTTGAGGTCGTGGCTGGAAATGAGGTAGGTGACTTGCCGCTGTTTACGTTCGGCCTGCAACAGTTCTTTCAAACGAATTTGTGAGGTGGGGTCGAGGTTTTCAAAAGGCTCGTCCAGCATGATGATTTGTGGATTGCCGATAAATGAAGCAGCGATGCCCACTTTTTTCAGGTTGCCTTTCGAGAGGTCGCCAATGTATTTGTTCTTACCGGTAATCTCGCCATGGAAGAGCACCTCGAATTTTTCCAAAAAGGATTTGAGATCGGCGGCATTGTATCCATGCAGGTTGCCAACAAACCGGAAGTATTCATCGGGAGTGAGGTAAGGGATTAAAAACCCTTCATCTAAAAATGAGCCTACAAATTTTTTCCACTCGTCGTTGCCTTGCACATTTTTGCCCTGAATGGTAATGGTGCCGGAAGTTGCCTTGACCAAATCCAATATCATGCGGAAAAGGGTAGTCTTGCCTGCGCCATTGTTTCCTACCAGGCCAAAGCTTTCGTTGCTGCCAATGGAAAGTTGCTCAATGTTTACAACCGTAGCGTCTTTATATCTTTTGGTGAGTGCTTGAATTTCGATCATACTTTGTATTGGTTTATTCTTTGCGGAAGCCCGCAGCTATTTCATATTTTTTATCGGTAAAGCGTTTGGTGGTGATTGTAATGAGGAAGGGTCGTAAGGCAATGCCTATCAATCCGGCAGCACCTACGGCTAGCATACCCACTTGCGTTGAGAAAATTAATTTAAATGGAAGGTAAATTACATAAGGTGCCAACATGATTGGAAACGCCATTATCCATTGCGCAGCGCCTACTCCTTCATAATTGAATGTAGAGCCCTTTTTCAAATCAATTTTTTGTGGCCCCCACATGGCCATATTCATAATGATAAACACATTGATCCCCATGTTGAACAGCATCATCACCAAATGCGCAAGAATGATTTGCCAACCAAAATAGGCATAAGGTAAACTCAGCACAAAGGCTGCCAACGTGGCGGCAGAAAGAAGCCAATACTTTGATTCGATAAACTGCCGAACGGAAATAGGGCGGGTAAATGTAAAATCAAAATGACCTCCTTGCCAGCTGTAGAGCAGTTGCCCATAGTTGATCATGAAAGCGCCTGTAATAAACACGCCTACGAACAAACCAAAGCCGGGCATTTTTTGAACCTCATCACCATTGTAAAAAATTAGTCCATATAACAGAATCAGTGCGCTCAACACCACAAATGTGCGTGGCCGCTTGTTACGCAAAATCAATTTCAATTCAAGGCTGATCCATTCGCCATACTTTCCGAAGCCGCGCAAAAATTGCCAATCGCTGTATTTGCCCCATTCGGTAGCGCTGTCTTTTTCCGAACTCCAGTCTTCGGCATACATGCCATTGACGATCGCTCCATAATTGAGATAATACAAAAAAGCGAAAAGAGCAATGGCAATGATGATTAACAGGTAAGAGTGAATGCTCAGATTAAAAATAAAAAATGAAACATCCGAAAACTTAAACCATTGGTAATAATCGGCTGCTGCGAACGATCCAAATACAAGAATAAGAGCTGCCATTCCCAGCAGGCTGTCGTCTAATTTCTTTTTGTAATAGATGACCAAATAATGTAAGCTGAAACTTAACAACACAAGCGAGGCAAGCCAGCTTATGGCACCCCCTGTACCCCACTGCTCTGCAACCACCGTAAGAGCAAAGGGTGTAAAAATCAAGAGCACCGAGGCGTTGAAGACATGAAAGATTGACTTGGATAATAAGTAATGAGCGATGCTTGAACGTTTGATTGGCAGGTGCAGGTAGGGTTGCACATCTAAAGCCGGCACGTTTTGCATGAAGTAGCGCATGACAAACTCGGCTACGAAATAATAGAGCAACACTTTATTCAGAAATTCTAAGCTATCCGGCTGATGTAGTTGGTTTGTAATGATACCTTCGAGGGCAAAACCGAGGGCCAAAGAATACCCTACGATCATGAGGGCGAGCATCCCCATAAAAATTGCCTTTGCCAGTTCTTTTTCAAAAGACACGGATCGGGTGAATTTTTTATAGGAGTGGGTTAGGAAAATTGAAATCATTTTATGAGTTGTCCAGGGTTTATCTCTCCAATAAATTCGTTTGAATAAAATTCGCGGTTTCCAGCGATAAATTTATAGCGCATAATTGAAGTTATGTTTCCCTGATAGCAAGGTGCGACAGCCTGATAAAAAGTATTCGATGGCAGTGCAAGCGTTTTACCATAACAATTCCATGTCGTTTTCCTGTTTTCGATATCTAACCAGTTACCGTTTTCATTTTTAGCTTGGCAATACAATTCGATCACACCGTCATCACCAAAATAAATTTCTTTTGGAGAGGTATTAATCACATAAATCTGAATTCCCTTAATCAAATAATCGTATCGTACCTCTTTCGATTTGTCCACCCACAAATAAACCGTGTCTCTCAAAAACTTATCTTTTTCCGTGATCGGCACAGGTTGTGATTTACTTTTTATCTGTGGTACAAACAACGTAAATCGATCTGGAGAGTTAATGCATTCCAATTTCGATTTCTGCGCTTGTGTAAGGACGGCAGAGAATAAAAAACAAAAAAAGATCACTCTTTTCATTTGAACGTACGAATCATGCTGGCTCGGTCAGAAAGATAGCTAACGATTGGCTAAGGTACAAAAGCAGCAAAGCAGTCTCTTGGATTTGCCCTAGCCAATCATTATCTAAATCCCGAATAAAAAAGTAGGGCTATTTTTTATGGCGCTTCAAAAAATCCCACGCTACACGTGCGCCTTCTATATCCTGATTTTGTGGTCCAACCGCTGTTTGTGCTGAAGCAGATAATGGGTTTGCAATAGATGGCATGTTGTGACCCCCGCCCACAACAGTATAAAATTCAATTTCTTTTGCTGGATTGGAAGAACCGTATGAGCGTTTAACAATAGTACTATTATCCGATGTATTGAGATCGGGAAGATTAGTCAACACTAAATCTGTTGACGATACGCCATTGACCGCCAGCCAAAAACTAAGCGTCTCGGCAGCGGACAATACAGTGCCGCGATTGCTACCTGATACATTGCCGCCTACGAACGGCATTAATGGGTCAAGCGTACCAACACAAATCATCATCGGTATTGACAAAGCCGGTGCAATGCATTCGTTGGGAGAGGGTTGATTGGCAATGAAGGGAGCTATTGCGGCAATCTTTGCATTGAGTTCCGTTGCTAAGCGATAACACAAAAGACCACCATTGGATACACCCGTTGCATAAAAACGGGTGTTGTCAACATTAAATGATTTTTTTGTCCACTCGATTAAATCGCTAATAAAAGTCACATCATCTTGACTCGAATATCCAGGATTTGCAGATGTGAGTGGTCGACAATCATTCCAATTTTGGTTGTTACCGTTGGCGCTTTTTGTTGCTTCCTCATACCCATTGGGCACAACCAACAAAAACTTTTCTTCGTCAGCTACAGTAGTCCAAACACGAGTACCTCCTGCAGTGGGTTCAAAGATGTCGGTCATGCTTTGTCCGCCTCCGTGGAGCAAAATTAAAACGGGAGCGTTGGTCGCTATACCTGCCGGCTTGTAAACCCTAAAATACCTGGTTTGTGACCCTGTTTTTAGAGTCAAATTCTCGTTCCAACCGGTAACAAAAGTCTGGGTTATTGCAGGTTCCTCTTTTTTACTACATGAAAAAATGAGAACATTCATTAAGATGAAGCAGCAGGAAACGTATTTCATAGGCAAATCAAGAAGTCAAAAATCGAGTTTAGATTATGCCTGAACAAAAAGGTTTAATTGAATACGTTGAATATGGGTATGTGCTTCGTTTCAATGACTATTGACTATAAACTCTGCTCCCTTCTCCGCAATCATCATGGTAGGTGCGTTCGTGTTGCCACTGCTGATGATGGGCATCACTGAGGCATCGATCACACGCAGATTGTAAAATCCTTTCACACGCAACTGCGGATCGACCACCGCCATTTCGTCTACGCCCATTTTGCACGTTCCTACCGGATGATAAATGCACTCGGCCGTCTCTCGTATGTGCGCCAGCCATGCTTCATCTGAATCGCGCTGCTTCGGAATATGATTTTTGATTCGAATGGATGCAAACGCATCTGCTTCTAAAACCTCCAGTGCTTTTCTTCCTCCGGCCACCTGAATTTTCTGATCTTCTTCCTGATGCAAATAGTTGGGATCAATCAATGGTGGTGCTGAAAAATCTGCCGACTGCAAAGCAATCGTGCCCCGACTTTCTGGTCGAATCTGCGCCGGGAAAATGGAGTAGCCATCTGCGGAAGGGAACGAACTCATGTCATACATATCGGCCACCTTATCTATGCCCGCGTTTGTGGGTGTAAACTGAAACTGTATGTCGGGGCGTGTTTTTTCCGGAGATGACTTTACAAAGGCTACGGCCTCTAACGGTCCGATGGACATGGGGCCGCTTTTGGTAAAGAGGTATTCTACCAACGCTGCCGCCTGCCTATACCACGGTAAGTAGTAGTTATTCGATTTGATGTTTGCCAAACTGCTGACGGGATAAAAAATGTGGTCATGCAGATTTTTTCCAACACCCGGCAACTCTTTTTTTACTTCGATGCTATGCTGTTGTAATTCTTCTTTGGCTCCGATGCCGGAGAGCATCAACAGTTTGGGTGACTCAAAGGCACCCGCACAAACAATCACTTCTTTCTTAGCGCGTGCCACCATTGTGCTGCTGCTTCCGGTCATAAACTCTACGCCCCGTGCCATCTCACCTTCCAAAATTATTTTCTTGCACAACGCTCCCCGCACGATACTCAAGTTGGTACGATTCATAGCAGGCAACAAAAATGCCCGCGCGGCACTCCATCTCCGGCTGTTTTTCATCGTGTACTGAAACCAACCGGCTCCTTCCTGCGTGGCTCCGTTCACATCATTGTTTTCCGGAATTCCTTTTTCCGCACAGGCTTTGATAAATGCTTGCCCCATGGGAGTATGATACCAATAGGCTTGCGTTACATTCAGCGAACCGCCCTTGGCGTGAAATTCGTTTTCAAATTGTTCGTTGTGCTCTGACTTTTTAAAATAGGGCAACACTTCTTCATAGCCCCAGCCTTCGTTTCCCAAGGCTTTCCAACTGTCATAGTCCTCGCGCTGTCCGCGAATGTAGGCCATGGCGTTGGTGGAACTCGAGCCACCGACTACTTTGCCGCGTGGATGGTAGATGCGGCGATTGTTCAGATATTTTTGCGGCGTAGTGTAATAGCAATTCCAGTCCACGTTGCTGTGATGCAATTTTAAATAGGCCTGTGGAATATGAATTTCGGGTTTGCTGTCCTTGCCACCTGCTTCGATCAACAATACCGTTTTAGAAGGATCTTCGGACAAGCGATTGGCTAAAATACATCCGGCAGAGCCGGCACCGATGATGATGTAGTCGTAAGTCATAATTTAATTCGTTAATTCAGTGATTCGGTGATTCGGTGATTCGATAATTCGTTAATTCGTTAATGCTTTGAAATGACTACTATCTTAATTCGGTGATTTAGCAATTCGTTAATTCTTTAATATTTAAATATTCGGGTGTTTTAATCTGTTAATTTATTGTTGAATTACCGAATCAGCAAATTACCGAATTATCGAATTAGCTTTATCGCGTTTGTGTAGTCACCTTGGATGTCTTCGGGGAGTTTGGCCAACGTAGACTCAATCTTTTTCAACTGTCCGTGATAGAGGTTGTACAACGTGGGGCTGCTCTTCAATGGCACGTGGGCATCTTTTACCTTCCGACAAAAATAAATGCGCAACTCCAAATCGGTTTCTGCTGCGTTGGAGTACTTGATGTGGCGGTTGGTAAAACGTAATATCTTTCTTAACATCTTTTTCAGGAGGTACGCATTTTTTCCTCTCAGTTCATCAAACTGGGTGTCGATGTCTTCTTTGATTTGTCGCACATAGCTGCTCTCATTCTGCGATTCAAAAAGCAAATAGCCCAGCAGTTCTTTGTTTTCTTTCTTGTATTTCGCCAATCGCAAACAGAGCGTCATCAGCACCTCTGCATCGGTGTGCTGTAGTTCTTTTTTTATTTCTGCGATGGAGGGGAAGGTCATGTTAATTCGTTGATTCGGTGATCTGTTAATTCGTTGATTGTTCTATTTGTGATTTTCTAATTCGTTGATTGTTCCTATTAGCTAATTTTCGAATCAACGAATTACCGAATCATCGAATTAGCTAATTATCGAATTGCCGAATCATCGAATTTTTTAAAAAACTCCCACGTCACTATTCCCACACACACGGAGATGTTCAGTGAGTGTTTTGTTCCGCTCTGCGGGATTTCCAAAGCCACATCGCCTAACTCAATCGCTTCCTCGCTGACACCTTCTACTTCATTTCCGAAAACCAGACAGTACTTTTGATTGCGGTCGATGGGGTATTCGTGTAGGGGCTTGCTTTCGTTGGTCTGCTCGATCAACACGATGGTAAAGCCTTCGGCTTTGAGTTGATGAATGGCTGCTGCCGTGCTTTCGGCATACGACCACTCCACAGAATCGGTAGCACCGAGTGCTGTCTTATGAATTTCGCGATGCGGAGGTGTGCCGGTGATGCCGGTTAAAATAATTTTTGAAATCCGAAACGCATCGGCGGTACGAAAGGCCGAGCCCACGTTGTGTAGGCTGCGCACATTATCCAACAAAATACACACCGGTAGCTTTTCAGTCTCTTTAAATTGATCGACCGAAATGCGCCCCAACTCTTCGAGTTTCAGTTTCTTCATCAGTAATTAAATCAGTGTTGTAATTTTTTACTGGTTAGTTCTGTTTTCGTATATAATAAGCAAAACCTAAACTGAATATTCCATAGTTTAAATTGAATTGGCTTATTGAACCTTTCGATTCAGAATTACTTGTATTTGAATAGCCTATTGAACCTATACCCGCCTCAAAGCCCCACTTTGGTGAAGGGAAGAAAACAAACCTAGGCAGAATGGCAGCAGAGAATTCATCAGTCGTTGACTCAACCTTGTTATAAATTGCATTATTGTAGTCATTGAACGTATTATTAATTTCTCCTTTAGCATAACCAAGGCTTCCTTCAATTAAGAAAAAGAATTTTTCAGAGATAAGGTAATATCTCCTTATCATAAGGCCACCGTAAAATTCATTATAATTCCTTTCTGAGTTAGAAGCCCCCGGAACAAAATACTTGGAAAAGGTATTTCCATAACCCAATTTTACCCCAAACGCTGTTTTTTCATTAACAAAAAAACCAATCGCCGGAGTGACTGAGTAATTATTATATTCATTTATTGAGCCAATTGTCGAAACGTTCGTGCGCTTATCTGTTTGAACGGATAAACCTCCTACCAGAAGTTTATCTCCTCTAGTAAATTGTGAAAACCCATTGGTCGCCATGGACAAACATGCTACTACCAGAATAATTGATTTCATAAATTGGATTTTTTAATTACATCTACTACCTCAATTCGCTTTCGCCAGATTAAAAATCAACTCCCAATTGAATTGGACAAACTTGTGCAGCGACTCTTCTAAAATTCGTTCCTGATCGCTGTGTGCGCCAAATCCTTTGGGGCCATCTTCGATGTCCGTCATTGGGCCAATGCCGTAGCACTCTATTCCCTTCGCACGCAAAAATGCCATGTCGGTAGCACCGGTGGGCATGGTAGGGATGGTTACGGTATTGTAAATTTTCTTCACAGCGGCTTCGGTAGTAACAAACGCTTCGGACTCTAATCGTGAGGGACGTGCCGACGGCCGCAAGTTTCGTGTGTTGGGTACAATTTCAATTTGCGAATCGTTGATCACGCGTTTCATTTCGGCCAACAACGCAGGCATGTCTTCATCCGGCAGCGCACGCACATCGAGGGTTGCTTCGGCTTCGCTCGGAATCACATTACTCAAATAGCCTCCTTTAAAAATATTAGGTGAGATGGACGTGCGCAAAGTAGAGTGCATGCGGGGTTCTTTTGCCGCAAAATATTCCTGCGCCTTTTCTGCGCCTTTGCCCGTCACCACTGCCATGTAACGCTCGGCATCGGCCGGAGCACTGATGGCTGCTAACCGAGTAAAAAATGTGCGAGTCGTTTCATTCAGTCGCATGGGTGTTTGCCAGGCTGCAATTTTAGCAATGGCTTGCGATAGGTGTACGATGGCATTGTCTTGGAGTGGCACAGAACCATGACCTGCGGTACCGCGCGCAACCAACTTCACTCCGTTGGGTACTTTCTCAGTTGTAGAAACGGCTGCATATAAAATTTTACCTTCTTTTCGTGTCACACCTCCGCCTTCAGCAAAACAGAACTCGGCATCGATCGCATCCCAATGTTCTTTCACCATAAAATCGATTCCCACTTTTGTGTTCGATTCCTCTCCGGCCTCCGCCAAAAAAATTACATCGCGGTCAAGCGTAATGTTCATTCGCTTGAGTTGCAATATCACCATCAACGCGGCTACTACATTGTCTTTGTCGTCCACTGCTCCACGAGCATACACATAGCCACCATCACGCGTAGCGGAAAAGGGCGGATGAATCCATTTAGTGGTATCAACACTCACCACATCGGTGTGAGCCATTAACAGAACGGGCTTTTTCTTGCCGCTACCTTTGAGGCGCGCTACTAAGTTGGGATGCTTGGGGTCGTTGTAAAAAACTTGTGTGGCGATACCTTCTTTGTCGAGAACGGATTTTAAATATTCAACAACCGGAGCTTCATAGCCGGTGGCCACACTGGAATTGATTTTTAAAATCGCCTGAAAGTGTCGAATGGTTTCATCCTGCAGTTTTGTCCAGTCGGGTTGTTTGGTTTGAGCTTGCGTAAGTTGGAAGGCTGCCATCAGCAACCCGAAGAAGAAAGTGGTGCGCATAGTTTAGCTATATAGTTTGACTGACAATATAGCGAACATCCGCTTAATTCGGGTCTTCCAATTGATCGATTCGTTCTTGCAATTCAATCAGGCATTTGCCGTACGATATTTTGTACATCCAGTTGGCCATGTAATAACACAATGGAGTGAGGACGGCCATTACGATGGCTGCCGTGACCAATATAATCGGGTCTTGCATCATCTCCTCCACATTGCCGCCACCAATCGAAGCGCCCATCATAAAACCGGCAGTGCCCGCAACAGGGTAAATGAACAACGCTACTCTTTTTTGAAACCGGATGTTGTCGGTAATGAATTGGTGCGTGTGCGCCAGTACTTGTTTTAAACTTTTATCGATGGGCAGCACCACATTGATTTTTCGATACATCGAATAGTTGGTGATGAAAAAGAAGATGTACGAAATAATGACCAGTACCAGTCCGATTTTTACCAGAGGCTCGTGAAAATAAAAGAAGAGGACAATGAAACAGATGAGAAAAAGTACCGAGAAGCCGGTTGTTTGCAAATAGGCTGTTTTCAGTTTTTGTACGGGGTGTTTTGATTTTTTTTGAATATGCACCGCCCCTGTCACCGGTTTGGTGAGCTTGTCGGTCTCCAGCTTTTTCCATGCTTCCTGCAAATCCATCGTCACAGCATTTTTAATTTCTTCGTTATCGTTTCTTTGATCCGGTGCAGCTTTACGGCTGTGTTGTTTTTTGTCAACCCGGATATTTCTGCAATCTCTTCGTTCTCGTATCCATCCAGATGCAACGTAATGATCATCCGGTCAATTTCGTTGAGTTCGCGGATGGCGATGTACAAAGCTTCTGATTCCTCACTTTGTATTTTATCGCCCGAACTGGTTTTGAGCAACGACAAATCTTCATGCGGCACAACCAACTGTGGTCGTCTTTTGAAGGTAAGCACCGTGTTGAGCGCCACCCGATAGAGCCACGTTGAAAATTTTGAATCGCCCTTAAATTGAGGGAATGATCGCCACGCCTGGAAGAGAATCTCCTGAAACAAGTCGCGTTCGTCTTCCTCGTGGTGAACATACAGGCGTATCACCTTAAAGATGATGCCCCTGTTTTGCTCAATGAGGTTGGTAAACTCTCTTTCAGATGCCATAATTGCTGCGTAGCTGTTTAGCTAACCTCATTGCCCTCAAAATGTTTAGTGTTAGTCGGGTGAAGGTGTTTAAAATTACAACGGATCAAAAATAATTGATGGCGGTTTGATCGGTGCGCCGCCTTGCGTTTATTTGTTGTATGCAACAATTGGTTGGCTATTTTCAATCACAAGGATTCAATGAATCGGATTCGTCCAATAGAACTGATTGTCGTCTTAGCCTGAAACTTTCCGCATCAACATTCGAACGATCCACGTTGAATTTTTTAGAACTAGCTGAGCATCTGTATAAAAATAGTTCCAAAAAGTTCTTCCGAAAAAACCGTTTTTCCGTTTCATAGAAAAAACATTGATATGAAATCGCTTCTAATTTCCATGTTTCTAGTAGGTGTTGCAACCTTCCTGCACGGCCAGACACCCGACTGGGTGAAAAATAAACCAAACGATGTCGGATTTTATGTGGGCATTGGCTCGGCTAGTAAAAAGTTGAATGACTATGCCGGTATTGCAAAGAAAAATGCGCTTCAGGATTTGGTCAGTGAAATTAAAATCAACATTAGCAGCACCTCTATCCTCAATCAAATCGATAAAAACTATCAGTTCAAAGAAGAATACGAATCGAATATAAAGACTACGGCTGCTGCCGAAATTCAGGATTTTGAAAGGGTTGCCGCCTATGAAGATGCAGCTAACTATTGGGTTTATTATCGCCTTTCAAAAGCGACCTTCGCTGCGCAAAAACAAAAGAATCTTGCCGACATCAAAAACATGGCACTCCAATTTTTCGAAAAAGCGGTAAAGGCTGAACAAACCCAATCATTTGCGACAGCTATTGATTTCTACTTTCGTACTTTGCTTACTCTCAAAGACTACTGGGGTGATAATATAGAAGTCACCTATCAAGGCAAACCGATCTTTTTAGCCATTGAAAGTTACGCGCGATTACAGCAAATGCTTGACTTGATCAATATTAAGCCCGCGGCTAATTTCATTCGACTCTCAAGTGCTGGTAATAGTCGCATGGTTTTTACAACCACCAACACCACACAGCCTCTACCTAAAATCCCCCTGCTGTTGCAGGCATCACCTACTCGCTTAGCACCCTCTAGTTACATCAGTGATAACAAAGGTGAGATCACTGCGTTGTTTTCGCCCGAGGTCTGGAGCAATGCAACCCGCGAAGCAGAGGTGAGTTTAGATTTAAAGAGTTTTTCTAAAGCCAGTTCAGAAGATCGATTTTATGACTACCTCATTCGTAGTTTGCGAGTACCTACGGCAAAAATCGCGGTAGAGGTGTTGACCACCGGAAGGGTACAGCCGACAGGCGATTTCTTTCCATTCTTTTCCGGGTTGGTGGCTGCAGATTTCTCGACTCCTGAAAAATACACTTTCAAAAATTTACGGCTGATCCCAATCCGGATGAAAGAAAACTTTAAAGAAACGGTGGGTAACATGGGGTATTACACGTCTCTTCATCAAGCCATGTTGAACAACAAGATAGCGATTAGTGAATCGGGCACAAGTGGTTCAGTCAATACATTGATAGGGCGAAATTTAAGCGCTGATACACTTTTTATTATGTCGGGTGAAATTTTGCAGGGAGGTAAACAAGATCGAGTTGTAGCACGTGATATGCTTATTCCACCGGGGGAGGGGCGAGTAAAGATTCCAGTCTTCTGTGTAGAGCAAGGACGTTGGAAATACAAAGGAGAAAACAATGATCAGAATTTCTCAGAATACTATGGCATGGCCAACGAGCACTTGCGCGATATTATCGATCACAAAAAAGGCCAGCAAGATGTGTGGGGAGAAGTATCAAAAAGTAATAAGCGCGATGGAATAAAAAGCAGTAGTGACGCGTATACAGATCATGCCAACAACCGCACCTTCCGAAGAGCCGAGCAAGAGTACGTCGATTTTTTCAGTCAATTATTTGAAAACGACCCTACTGTGATAGGAGTCATGTCAATTACAGGCAATCGGGTAGAAGGTGTGGATTTGTTTATCAACAACCCATTATTTCTTCAGGAATATCCAAAGCTATTATATTCATACATTGATGAAGCTGTCACATACGGGGCACCCATTACAATCCAACAAAGCATCATTGATGACTATCTCAATAAGTTATTGGATACCGGAACTCAAGCTAATTTCATTGAGCAACGTGGCCAAGCGTTTCGTAAGGGTCAACAAGTGATTCACATTTCCACTTATTGAATTTTAGCTTTACTAAAAGGTTAGCGATCCTATTGCCATCAATTCAAGTGCCTATTGCACGGCAGAAAAATCTATAGCAAATACTTAATTACTTGGCCAAAAAATGGTTTGTGTTAGCCTGACTTAATGCAACATCACGGCACGACCCAAACAAAAAAGTGAAAAAGCAATAGAAGGTAGCATAGAAGTACTTTCTATTGACAGTTCATTGAGAAGAATTAGTATGCTACAGATATTCCGACAACTGATCAAAGAAACTTGGCCAGGGCATTTTGCCTTCGCTCTTGCCTAGGCGCACGATAATGAGATTTTTGGCGCGATTCACATAAATAAACTGACCATGCAATCCATCGGCATAAAAACCTTTTTGCGATATCCACCATTGGTACCCGTAAAATCCAACAGCTCCTTCTTTTTGTATTGACGTAGTCGATTCGGTGATCCATTCTTTGGGAAGAAGTTGTTTTCCGTTCCATTGACCTTCGTGGAGAAAGAGTCTGCCAAATTTGGCAAAGTCGCGGGCCTTCGCGTTGATGCAACAAAATGTTTTCTCCAAACCATTTTTTTTCTTGTCGATGCTCCACGTTGCTTCGTACTCGGCACCCAAATGGCTCCAGATTTTTTCGTTCATGTAATCGGTTACATTTTTTTTGGTGGCTCGCTCTACAATCAGGCCGAGTAGTTGCGTGTTCACACTTCGGTAGGCGAACTTTGTTCCGGGAGCATAATCTGTTTTCAAACGAGAAAGGTAGCCACGCAAATTTCTACCGTAATACAACTTCGCTGCCTGCCCCAACGGGTTGTAATAGCTTTCGCTGGATTTGATACCGCTTGTCATTTGCAGCAGGTGGCGAATTTTAATTTGATCAAAGCCTTTTCTGCCCTTCAACTCGGTGAGGTAATTGGTGATCGGTTCTTCCACACTTTTGATCAACCCATCCGACAGCGCTGCTCCGATCAAAGCAGAGGTATACGACTTAGCCATGGAAAAAGAAGCTACCGTAGAGCCGGCATCGTATTGCTGGTAGTAGCGCTCCATTAAGATTGAGTCGTTGCGGATGATGAGAAAAGCCACGGAATTATTGGCCGCCACCATGCTGTCGATTCGGGCTACTCGCGCTTTGCCAATCCTTTCTTTCTTAGGTGCCTCCGCAAATCGAAAAGGAGTTTCCGACTTATGGAGCGGGCGCGATGGAAAAATTTTGTGGTCGGTGATGTCTGAAAAGTTGTACCACGCAAAGCGACCGACCAGGCACGATTGCAACATAACCGCAGGCAGCAAGAATAAAAGCCATTTTGTGTTTTTCATATAGATGAATTTTTGCGCAAGAAGCTACTTTCTGCAACGCTCAATGCCTTTCTGCTTTCAATTTAAAGCAGCCGAACGTCTAAATGGATAACTTTTAAACTGCCGATGGACGCTCTTTCTTGAATTGGGAGGGTGTAACTCCGGCATAGCGCTTAAAAGCCGTGTTGAAGGTGGTCTTCGAATTAAAGCCTGCCTCCTGCCCGATTGCCAACAGTGAGTAATGATTAAACCGGACGTTGGCCATTAGTTCTTTTGCTTCCTCTACGCGATAGCGATTGATGAAATCGTAAAAATTAGATTTCTCTTTTTTGTTGATGATTTGCGATACGTAGCCCGCACTCAGTTCAACATCTTGGGCTAACATTTCCAGACTTAACTCGGGATTGAGGTAGGGCTTTTTTGTTTTCATAACCGCCAACAGATTTTCGTAGTGGCTATCTGTTTTTTCAGACAACACAGGCTCTGCTTTTGCGGGTGTTTGAAAATGAGCCGCCTCAAATACTTCTCTGCGCGTGTAAGCGGAATAACCAATCCAATAAATAACCACCGACATGCCAATCCACAATGGGTAGTGATGCCATTGCGAAAATTGGTTGGTGATCAGTTCATACGCGTACGGAAGGCTCCACAAAAACCACAACGCCAGCAGAGCATACATCAGGTTGCGCAGCCAGTCGAGGGTGCGGTTGTCGATGGCCGAGAAATTATTTTTCAAGTTGCGCTGATAATGAAACACGCGCCACATTCCATGCCCTAGTAAAGTAATTGCCAGGATCATAGAAAGTATTTCAATGATATGATTCAGTTGATTGACAATTTCGATGTGTTCAGCTAACCATTTTCTGTTTAGTAAAAATGCGAACAACGCGCTGGTCTTGAAAAGTACATCTAACAAAAATGGAAGGAAAAGTAACTTTTCGGTGATGGACGGTTGGTGCTGCGGCTTAATCAGATACGTAATGAAAAAATAAAATGCTACCGGGATGAGCAGCGTCCACGAAAGCGGCAAGAAAAAAATGATCGGGTAGACGTTGGTAAGACCGATGTCAAAAAGAAAATAATAAAAGTTGTTGAGCGAAAAACTGAAAATGGTGAGCGCCAGATAGGCATTGGATTTTCGTCTGAAGTTCGTGCTACGAACTAAAAGAATAGACAAGAAAAACCCCTGCACGCAACCGATTAAAATGAGAACATTAAACAGATTGAGATTCATACGGGGTTAATTGTCGGCTAAAATAAGCCAACTATCTGAAAAGAAAATACAAATGGCCTGTAATCAAAACAGGCGGTGTGCAACTAATCAAAAAAAGATTAAAAATGGAAACTAAAAAGAAATCAAGATGGGGGAAAAATGCGCTCATCATCGGCATTACGAGTGGTTTTGCTTTCTTGATCGCCTTGTTTGCAATACTAGAGGGTGATTTGGAAAAATCTGAAACACTGGGTATGGTTGGATTGTGTGCTACATCCATTTCGATGTTTTTGTTAGCCACCGAAGAAAGTAAAAAGAAAACGTGTTCAAAACTATGACCGCTACCAAAGAGAATTCAATCGCCAAAAGAAACTTTTCAATTTTGCGATTTATGTATGGTGCCTTTGTTGCGTTAGGCATTTACTACTTGCTGCGAAAAGATATTTCAGAAGCCATGAGTACGTTGGGTATCGGATTGATTTTCGATCCGTTTGATCAACAAGTGAAGTGGAATGATCGTCCGGCTTACCAAAAAATCTGGTTGATGGTTCACCTAAGTGTTGTACTCGGTTTAGGGGGAATCTTAGTTTTCAATTGGCTGAGTAAATAAAAATCACTTAGTGTCTTGATGCCTTCGTGGCGAAACAGATATGGTTATTTCACAAACAATGGCGGCACCTTATCTTCCCACTCGGTCGCTTCCTGATACGCACGCACGAGTGAAATAACTTCCGCTTCACCATATAATCTTCCCAAAAAAGAAATGCTGGTCGGGCTGCCCTTGTCATTAAAACCATTGGGCACCACCACACACGGATTTCCCGTAAGGTTGGTGGTCAGCAATTGAGAACCTCCAAAGCTGGGCGTGACGATCACATCAAAATCTTTGGTGGCCGCATAAAACTCTTGAATCAACTGATGGCGCAAGCGCGAAGCATTAATGTATTCTACTGCCGGAATGAAGCGCGCCGCACGAAATGTATTGGGCCATGCCCACTTGCGCTGGTCGGTCATTAGACTATCGCGGTTCGAGCGTGTTAGTTCATCGAATGAAGCCGCTGCCTCCACAGTCAGCATGATGCGCACAGCCGCGATGGGAATTTTCGAATCCCACTCCAATGGAATTAACTCAACACCTAATTTTTTTAAATCGGCCAGTGTTTTTTCATCATTTGCTTTGGATGGATAATTCCCATCAAACCATTTTTTAAAATAGCCCACCCGTAATTTTTTGAGCGGGGTTTTAGAAGAATAATTAAATGCAGCCGCACGTGTCGAGCGATCCAAATCATCTTCTCCACGAATGGCATCAAACACCAAAGCACAATCAAAAGCCGAACGACACAGCGGGCCAATTTTATCCATGCTATAGCTTAGTGCCATCGCTCCATGTCTACTTACCGCACCGAATGTGGGACGCAATCCGCTGGCTCCACAACGTGTAGAAGGAGAAACAATGGAGCCCAGTGTTTCGGTGCCGATGGCAAATGCTACTAAGCCTGCTACAGTTGCAGAAGCCGACCCAGCCGATGAGCCACTAGAACCGTCTTTCAAATTCCACGGATTTTTTGTGACACCTCCATACCAAATGTCGCCCATGGCAAGAGCGCCCAATGTTAACTTTACTATTAATACGGCACCGGCTTGTTCTAATTTTTTAACTACGGTAGCTGTCTCGTCAATGGTTTGTCCTTTGAAGGGTGCCGCTCCCCATGTAGTTTCCGTTCCTTCGACGGTTAGTAAATCTTTGATCCCGTAAGGAATGCCATGCAGCGGGCCACGGTATTTTCCTTTGGCTATTTCTTCATCGGCTTGCTTGGCTTGCTTGAGTGCACTCTCTTCTAAAATCGAAATGGCACACTGCAACGTGTCGGCATATTTTTTTAAACGGCTCAAATAGAGTTTGGTCAGCTCGGTGGAAGTGATCTTTTTCGACTTGATCAACACCGCCAACTTATACACAGGATAGAAGGCAAGCTCTTGTTTGTTCGCAGGCAGCGCTACTTCTTTCGGCAGTCCCCAGTCAATGGGCTTTTGTTGCGTAACAACCTTTACACCCACTGGCATCGGATCGAAAACCAGCGACATGGGCACGTTATTGCTGAGCGTAAATTGATGAATGGCCTGAAAAGCCTTTTGATAATCCATCAAATTAGAAAAGAGTGAATCGCGCTCGGCTTGGGTAAACGACAAATCGTAATAACTCTCAATCGATTGTGTGGGGTATTTTACCTGAGAAAATGTAGTGATTGTCGCGCAGCATAAAGCCACCATCAAAGAAACTCTGTAACTTGAAGCCGTTTTCATTATTAGTTATTTAAAGCGGAATGTACGCATGAAGAAGTATTTTGTAAAACTTTATCAATACAACGCCTGGGCGAATAATCGCGTGATGGAATGCCTGCTTCGCCAACAGGTACGTGATGCAAAAATTACCACGCTGTTTGGCCACGTGTTGGCGGCACAGTTTCTATGGCTACATCGCATTAAAGGACTGCCCGCTCCGTCTGTTAAATTGTGGGGCGACTATTCATTAGAAGTTTTGCAGACGATGGTGGTCAACGCCAATGCGCAATGGATTACCTATGTGGAGGAGACCGATGACTTCGACCGCGAGATGACGTATCACAACTATACGGGCGATTTGTATACTAACAATGTAGAAACTATTATGATGCACCTGGTCAACCATTCATCGTATCATCGTGCACAAATTGCCATGCTACTGCGACAAAGCGGGCTGGAGCCGATTAATACTGATTTGATTACGTTTGATCGCGTACAGCGCGGGCAGTGGAAGGACTAGCGAAAACTAAATCTACAATTTTGTTGTTACTTGCACACACCAACTAAAACCAATAACATGAAGAGAATAATTATTTTCCTCCTTTTTGTTTTGCCTGCATGGTCATTTGCGCAAACCAAACAGGCAGAAACCATCTGCCACACGTCGGCCACTGAGAAGTTTGCCGTTTTCGCATCCAACAAAAAATTCAACCGCGATCATCCAAGCCCAATGCCTTATGTACACGAAACACAAGCCGGTGGCAAGATGATCAAATTAAAATGTGCCGATGGCGTAGAAGCTAATGCCTACTACATCGAAGCAAAAGTAAAATCCAACAACTGGATTTTTGTTTTTCAAGAATGGTGGGGACTGAATGACCACATCAAGCGTGAAGCAGAAAACCTCTACAACGACTTAGGAAATATAAATGTGATTGCCTTAGATATGTATGATGGAAAGTTGGCGACCGACCCGCAAAACGCTGGTAAGTTCATGGGCGAATTCAAACAACCCCGGGGAACTGAAATTGTAAAAGGTGCGATTGCCTTTGCCGGACCCAATGCAAAAATCGGAACGATTGGTTGGTGTTTCGGTGGTGGCCAATCCATGCAAGCGGCTCTCACAGCGGGAACGCAAGCTGCGGCATGTATCATTTATTACGGCCAGCCCGAAGATAATCTGGAGCGCTTAAAAACATTGAACTGCGATGTGTTGGATATCTGGCCAACACAAGACAAGTGGATTAACAAAGAGTTGACTGAAAAATTTCAGAAGAACATGGCTGAAGCCGGAAAGAAATTGACAGTGAAGTCGTATGAAGCCGATCACGCTTTTGCGAACCCCAGCAATCCAAAGTACAACAAAGAATTTGGTGCCGATGCCTACAAACACTCATTGGAGTTTTTTAGAGCAAGGTTGAAATAATTTGCTAATTCGGTGATTCGGTGATTTGCTAATTAGCGAATGATTGAATCACCGAATTTTTTTTAGATCATTAACGAATTATCGAATCATCGAATCATCGAATTACCAAATCACTCCCAAATCACAGCCTCCTCTTTTGTGTGGTACCAGCCGGGATATTTTGGTACGTGAATTTTTTCAACTTCGTTTCGCTTCACTTTCATGGTAGGAGTCATGAGTCCGTTGGGTACGGTCCAGTCGCCTTGCATGATTACCGCTTTCTCTATTTTTTCATACGACTCCAGTTCGGCATTCACCTCTTTGAGTGAGGCTGACAAACTTTCAATGATGGCTTCTTTTGATTTCGCCTTACCGGCAGCAGATAAAACGGTGAGTGCGAGAGGTTGTGGTATGCCCATACCCACCACACAAACTTGTTCGATGTCGGTATTGGCCAACAACTTCATTTCGATAGGAGCCGGTGCAACGTACTTGCCCTTGTCCGTTTTGAATTGATCTTTGATTCTGCCCACAATGGTTAAAAACCCTTCGCTGTCAATTTCACCTTTGTCGCCTGTTTTTAGGTAGCCTTCTTCATCAAATGATTCTGCTGTAAGTGAAGGTTCTTTGTAATAGCCCTTCATGTTGGCATCACTCTTCAGACGAAGTTCTCCGTCAGCAGCAATTTTTACTTTTAGATTTTTAAATGGAATACCCACCGTTCCGATTTTATTTTTTCCGTGGCGATTGAAGTGCGAATACACACAATCCTCCGTCATACCAATGGCCTGAAAAATTTCAATGCCAATGGATTTAAACCACTCCAATAAATCCACCGAAATAGGTGCTGCCCCTGAATAAATATGTGTGGCGCGACTGAGTCCTAACTTTTTGCGAATGCTCTTCTTCACAACGCTGCCGATGATTGGGATGGAAAGCAGACGGCTCAATTTTTTCTGAGGCATTTTTTCCAAAATCTTTTCGCGGAACTTGGCCCAGATACGCGGTACCGCAAAAAAGGTGTGCGGCTGGGTTTCAAAAAGGTTTTTAGGAAAGGTGTCGAGCGATTCGGCAAACGAAAACTGGGCACCTGAATAAAAACCATATACTTCAATGCCCATGCGCTCTGCAATATGACTCATCGGTAAGTACGAGAATAAACTTGGCTCCATCGGTAAGCGCAATTCTTCAATCGCTGCCCGAAGCACGACATCAAAATTTCCAGAGGTGTGCATCACTCCTTTGGGCATGCCGGTGGTGCCCGAGGTGTACATGATAGTCATCAAGTCATCTTTACTCCAATTATAAATGGATTCAATCGGTGGATTAGCCTGCACTAACTTTTCCCACGAAAGAGATTCGTGTACCCCATACATTTCGATGCCAATGCGTGCAATGCCACTCGATATGCCTTCTTGCTGCGATGGATATTCATCCAACTTGCCAATAATGATGGCCTTGGATTGGCTGTGATCTAAGATTTGTTTAATCGATGGAGCAGTAAGCGTAGCATAAAGTGGAACAGAAATGTGACCTGTCATCATAATGGCCAAGTCAGCCATTACCCAATGCGCGCAGTTTTTAGAGAGAATGGCAATGTTACTTCGATCGGGATAGCCTAGCGCTTTGATGGCCGAAGCCATTTTCCTGATTTCGGTGCCTGCTTCCTGATAGGTCCAGGTTTTTTTCCCACCGTTGATCGGTTGATTTAAAAATAGGCCAGATGGCTTTTGATTTTCCCAATGTAAAAATCGGGCAAGAGGACTAGTGGCTTCCATAACAATCGATTTAGATGACCGATTTATGAAGAATTTTACAAAAAGAAAAACCTTGGCTTAATAATGTAGTGTGTAACTTTTAGATTAGAAACTGAAAACACCCGACTTCGAATGATAGGTAAACGTACTGATTCGGTAGCCGATGCAGATTTCATGGGTGGAGAAGTTGGCGGCTGCGGATGAGCCGGTGGGCACTTCAAACACATAGCCGATCCGAAAGGTATCTTTGAAAAGTGCCTGCATAAAAAGTCCGTAGGTGTTGAAGTTGCGTGTGAGCAAACCTGCCTAGTAATTTTCATGGAGAATGAATGAAGCGTTGAGGTCTACTGACAGAGGTGCTCCGCTCACCATTTTAATCATCGTGGGCACTTTGTGTGTTGAGAATTGCGCCAAGCAACACAAGCAAAGCGATGCACTTTTTCGTTGGAGATGTTGTAGAGAAGATCATGCTCATCAATATTTTAAATCAAAAAATCCGGTCAACGACTTCCCTGCCAGCGGTAATTCAATTTTGTAGAAATAGGTACTTGCCGGAAGCTTGCATTGTACACCACAATGTCTCCGGCAACTTCGATGGTAAATGGTTGTTGGGCACATTCACCGTTGGTATTACACGCTTCGATGGTGATCATTTCATTTCCCGAAAAAGGTTTGCCTTTGTAACTCACAACCTGTGTTTTTAGAAAGTACTTTTTTCAGCGCTATGAAAACCAAAAACGGCCAGCGACATAGCAATGCTAAATTCGTGCGTGGTAAAGCGTGTGCCAACCGATGCATTGGTAGGCACTTCAAACACATACCCGATGCGATAATCTTTGATATCCATTTGTGCCAAAAGCCCCAACACATTGAAGTTGCGTGTGAATAGACCCAGCGTATAATTCTGCTCAAGATTCAAATTGAAATTAATATCCGCAGAAAGCGGAGCATTGGCCGTAGTGCGCAGTAAGACAGATGGCTTGAGGCGGACGCTTTCTGTTAAAAATATTTGATAAGCACCCATCAAATAAAAAGTTTGATTGTACACTTCCACTGACTGCGCACTGATGGGGTTGACAGTGACAGGCATCAATCGCGGAGCAGAAAGACCTACCATAAACCGATCGCTTTTCAACATAATGCCCGCACCTAAATTAAATTTCGTTTCGTTGATCAATCCAAACAAGGGATCGCCTGCATCTTTCGGGTTTAACCGCGCGGCATCATTGCGGTAGTTGATCATGCCCGCTAGCAAGCCGAATGATAACACCTGATCGTTGTTCAACTTGATTTTATACGCATACGAACTACTCGTCTCGGTAATTTTGGTGTCGCCAATTTTATCTTGCACAATCACAATGCCCGCGCCTACTTTGTTTTGCACCAACGATGTGTGCGCGCTGAAGTTTAATGTAGTCGGGCTTCCATCGAAGCCGGCCCATTGCAAGCGATAGCCCGCCACCACATTGAGTTTATCATTCGCGCCAGTGTAGGCCGCATTCAGTAATACTGGATTGTTTAAATATTGCGAATAGAGTGGATCTTGCTGCGCATAACTCACCAAGGGCAGAGCCATCAGCAGAATCAGTTTCAAATACTTTATTACGTTTCTCATTTTACATGCTTACGTTATCTGCGCAACGAAAAGAAACCGGTTTTGGCAGGCAGCCCACTTTTAAAATCGATACGGTAGAAATACGTTCCTGCCGGAATCGCATCGCCACTGGTGCTAATGCCCCGAAAAGCGATGCTCGCATTATTATAATTTTCTGCTTCGTACACCACATCGCCCCAGCGATTAAAAATTCGGACGGTATTGTTTTTAGCTTCTTCCAGCAGTGCAATGTATTCGATAAACAAAACCTCATTCAGCCCATCGCCATTGGGCGAAAGTGCATTGTAAACAAAAACTTGTCCGGTTACATCAATCGTAATTTGTTGTTGTGAGCAACTCACATTCAAATCGCAAACTTGAAGTGTCACCGTTTCTTGTCCGGAAAAATTGACGTTTGCATAGTCAACCACCAACTCCTGATTGGCATTGATGGAAGCTTGTGCTCCGCTCAGCGGTTGCGCTACGATTCGCAAGCTTGTAATATCTAAGTTGTTATTTGCATCGCTGAGCAATCCCGCCAAGGGTAAAATGATTTTGCCGCCAATGGTGGTACTCGCTTTCGCGGAAGCAATAACAGGTGGCTTGTTGTTCGGATCGATAATCACACCTCCGCCACAAGGCTCCGTAGTGAAAGTGAACGTAACCACATCTGAGGCTTCGCTCGTGCAAGTTCCGTTGCCCACTGTAACTGAAAAACTTCCGCTGGTTGTCACGAGCACTTGTTGTGTCAGTGCACCGTTGCTCCAAGTGTACTGACTAAATCCTGCTGGGGCTGACAGTAAAAACGAAGCGCCCTGACAAAGTGAAATAGTGCCGTTTGCATTCAGTGTAGGTTTTGAAATATTGTTGATGATGGCCTTCACCTGCGTGCGACTGCTCTCGCACAACGAAGCCGGATCGAACACACTCACAAAATAATTGGTAGTGGTTGCTAACGAAGGCGTGGTAAACGAAACGCCTGTGAAAAGCGAAGTGGTGGTAGTGGCATCTGCATACCATTTGTACACTTGTGTGCCGCTTGCTCCTGCTGTGGCCTGCAAGGTTACCGTTCCGCTATTGCATCTGCTTACATCAGCAGCGGTTGGCGCAGCAGGAGGCGTACACGCCAGTATAGTAAATGTTTGCGTTTCGGCTGAACTCCAAATGCCATTTGCATCTTTTACACGAAACCCCAGTGTGTGTGTGCCGCTGCTGATTCCAGAAGTAGCAATCGGGAAAATTTGATTTATGACGGCTGCAGCCGGATTCACCGTAAGCGGTTTGCCTTTGTCTTCGCCCGGATCGCTGTCGATAAAATATTCAGCGGCCACAATGTCTCCGGTGGTGGCAGCGCCCGGTGAAATATAAAATCCTCGACTCTCAAAAATTCCCCACTTACCATCTGCCCGCTTGGCGCGAATGGTGAGAAAGTGAAAACCCGGTGTCAAGCCCGTTACCGGAATGGTAGCAGTGAATGAAGAAGTAGCACCCGATGGAACAGAAATTGAAGTGCCGTTTCCGTTGCCGGGATCGGCATCAAAAAAATATTCTGCTTGTGTGATGTTGGGCACATCGGTGGTTGAACCCGTCACATAAAATCCACGACTCTCAAACACACCCCACTTTCCATTGGCTCCTTTTACACGAATCGCCAAAAAATGAAAGCCAGGTTGCAAGCCGTTGGCCGGAAGGCTCACCGTAAAATTTGAGGTTGCTCCGGCAGGTATAGAAAGTGGTGTTGCATTTCCGTTGCCGGGATCAGAGTCGAAAAAATATTCTGCAGCCGCAATGTTCGGAACGTTCGCAGTAGAAGCGGTAATGTAAAAACCACGCGCTTCAAACACACCCCATCGCCCGCTGGTGTCTTTGGTGCGAATGGCTAAAAAGTGAAAGCCAGATGAGAGCGAGGTGGTGGGAATGCTCACCACAAAATTGACATTCGCCCCGGTCGAAACGGGAATGTTTGTACCATTGCCAGCTCCGGGGTCGACATCAAAAAAATATTCTGCTCCGGCAATGTTACTCGCATTGGATGTGGCAGCGGTAATATAAAATCCGCGGCTCTCGAAAATACTCCATACACCACCGGTCTCCTTCACTCGAATACCTAGTTGATGAAATCCCTGCGTTAAAGATGAAGTGGGAATGCTTGTCGTGAAAGTTACATTTCCTCCGGGCGTAATGACGATGGGGGTTCCATTTCCCTTGCCGGGGTCAGCATCGAAAAAGTATTCGGCTTTAGTAATAGTTTGAGCTGCTAAGCCAAACGAAAAAAGTAAGTTGGCAGCAACCAAAAATATGCAAAACATCAACAGCCGTGTTGATCGCTCAATCGAACTTAAAAATTTAAGATCAACCTTCATTTACAATTTCTTGGACAATTGTGTAGAGATTAATGTGAAGCACTAATTTTTTAATTGCTCTTTCGGGCTTCTACCGTCACGCTTAGGTTACCACCGGGTGTTACTGTAGGTGTGGTAATGTTCATACTAAAGATGCGAGGCACGCGGCTGTTTCTGCTGTTATCCCAATTGAGGCTTCCGGTGGCATCGTACAATAAGCCCATGTCTTTGCCATCGCTTCCCGCATTATTGGCTGGTCCGCTGGCAATGGTAAAGTTGATAGAAGGGCTTCCATTACCCGCATTGATACTCGCCTGATCGACCATACCCGGACTTTGATTGGCAATGTTGCCTCCTCCGTCTACGTTGCTGTTCACCGTCCACGGTGTAGCATTGGAGGTAGCGTTGGAAGAATTTAAAGTAATGTTGTTGGTGATGTTATTGGTGTAGGTGCTGAAACTAACATTGCCGCCTACATTGGCTTGATTGAAAATGTTATTGGAGAAAGTCAGAAACCGACAATTGCCACTAAACATAACTACCGAATTTCCGCCACCATTATTGCTACTCGTAAAAAGATTGTGGTCAAACCGAACGTTTACACTATTGGTGAGTCCATTCACCAATGACCCTAAACAGCACACCGAAAGGAAGAAATAATTATTTTGAAAAAGAAAATTTTGGTATGTAACAGCTCCATTAAAATTTATTGAATTGTAAAATACGTTCCCTTCGATCAAGTGCCCGCTAGCACCCAGACCATAGCTTACGGTGTTATTAAACTGGCAACGGATGATTCGTAAATTATTAACACCGATATCACCACCTACGGCATTTCTGGAAAGATTAACATCATTTGAAAAAATAAGCCCTTGTAATTCTGAGCCATCGGGGCTACCCCCGGCTGGTGAGTTTCGAATGGCAGCACCCTCTACGATGGCCGTCAGCGGTAAATTTTTATCAGGCGACCAACCCGGCCCAATCACGGTTATCTTCTTATCCATAATGGTAAAACCGACATACGTATTCGGGCTACCATACACATACACCGTATCGCTATCGGCACTGGCATCAATAGCTGCCTGAATGGTGCTGAACTGACCAAGTGTTGAAGGATTGCTGCTCACAGTGCGTACGGTGCAAAAGGATATACTTGCAGTGAACAATCCGCAGAAAAAAAGAATGAGTTTTTTCATAATCAAGGCATTTTAAAAGATCGGAATGACGTGTATAAAAGTAGATGCGGCACTGCTCTCGCTCAATACCGGAATACCGTGAATTATGCATTTGAAAAAATACCTGATTACAGGTAGAAAGGATGATGAACTGAACCCTTACTTTAGAAGGATGAATCGGATGATAAAGTATGTGGCACTACTAAGCATGGCACTGATGAGTTTTTCGTCGATGGCACAATCGTCATCTGCTTACCGCGATAGCTTATGGGCTATCGCCACCAAACCACAACCGGATACGAACTCAGTCAATGCGTTGAATCAATTGCAGCTTTATTTCTATGAACGCGGACGATTCGATTCAACTTTGCGGTATGCCCAGCAAGCCTTGCCATTAGCGAATGCGCTTGGAGCAGAAAAAAGCGCGGCCCGAATCACGTATCGAATCGGCATGACGTACACCAACTTACAACAATATGATAGCGCCAATCATTATCTTAACAAAGCGCTTGCATCTGCTTTAGCTACCCGTGATGAAAATCTTGAAGTAACATGTTATAATGCTTTTGCGATTCTCAACAATTACCAATCTGATTATGCCTCCTCCATTGAATTCTTGCTGAAAGCTATCAACAAGATCGAAGCATCCAATTCTACTTCGCTGAAAAACATGTTGCCGCAAACGTATAACAGCATTTCGTACAATTTCTGTAATGAAAAACAATATGAAAAGGCTATCGAATACGGCAAAAAAGGGTTGGCGTTGAAACGAATTCCAAAAGATGAACGATTTCGCACCATGCTTCACCTGACGGTCTTTTATTCTTATTTAGAGCAACAGCAAACTGAAATTAGTAAGGCGTATTTGGATTCCGCCATCAATATCAATAACACACTCGACAATCCAGCCATTGCTGCCATTGTTTCCAACAATGAAGGATTGTACTACCAACGGGTGAATGATTTTGAAAAGGCTGCTCATGCCTACTTAAAATCATATCAGATCAACAAAGAAGGTGGTTATCGTTTACTGCAAAGTGAAGCAGCGGACAATCTGTCTAATTTATATTGGAAGTTAAAGAAATATGATGAGGCAGAACGCTACGCCACCCAAGGCAATCGAATTGGCAAGGAATTGAAACTGTATCAGGTAGTGGCGAGTACCTATGACATTTTAAAAAAACTTTCTTCTCACAAAGGAGATTTTAAAAACGCCTTGCATTATGCCGAGCAAAATAAAATCTATGCAGATAGCGCATTGAATGAACAAACACGAAAGATTACACTTTCACTGGAATCGAAATACCAAAATGAAAAAAAGGAGCAGGCCATCGCGGCCTTATCGGCAGCTAACGCTCAAAATGAACTGGAAGTAGTAAAGCGCAATCGCTTGTTAGCCGTTGGCGGAATCACGATGTCCGCAGCTTTAGTCATTTTGGGTTTGTTCTATCGCAACTCGCGGCAGCGCAATGTGCTGGTCGAAAAGGAAAAGAATTTCCAGCAAGAGCAAATCAAATTTTTAGAACGCCAGCAGCAAGTGGTCTCACTCCAAAGTATGGTGAATGGGCAGGAAGTCGAACGTACGCGCATCGCCAAAGATTTACATGATGGCCTGGGTGGATTATTTTCCACCGTAAAAATGTATTTCAGCACCCTGCAACATGAGTCACCGCAATTAAAAGAAAACGACTTGTTCAAAAAGAGTTACACACTAGTAGACACCGCTTCAGAAGAAGTGAGGCGCATAGCTCATAACATGATGCCGGAGGTGTTGATGAAACTTGGGCTCACCAATGCCCTGAAAGATTTATGCGACCATGTCACTGCGGGCAAGTTATTGCAAGTTTCATTGGAAGTGCATGGTATGAGTAAGCGCCTTAATGCAACAACTGAAATTATGTTATTTCGCATTGTGCAAGAATTGCTGAACAACATCATTAAACATGCACATGCTTCGCAAGCCATTATTCAATTCGTGCGTGAGAATGAACGACTGAGCGTAATTGTAGAAGACAATGGCCGGGGTTTTGGTGGAGAGGCAACTGACACCACTCACCACGCAGGTATTGCCACTGTTCAGAGCAGGGTCAATTATTTAAATGGAAAGATGAATATCGATTCGCAAAAAAATGTGGGCACTACGGTAATGATGGATTTTTTAATTGGTGAATCGTAGTTAGTTAAGACAGTTTATTGAATTAGACGATGATAAAGATTTTAATCATAGACGATCATCCGCTGGTTTGTGATGGCATCAAAACGATGCTCAAAGATGAATCATCTATGGAAGTAGTCAATGCCAGCAAGACAGCCAACGAGGCTCTTTTGTTTTTATCGACCACCGAACCCGATATCATTCTTTTAGACATCAGCCTGCCGGACATGAGTGGGTTAGAACTGTGCGAACGGATTCGTACCATGAACAAAAAAGTGAAAATCATCGGCCTCACTTCAACCAACGAAGCCGGCATCATTACAGGACTATTGCAGCGTGGCGGCAATGGTTATCTGTTGAAGAACATGGAGCGTGATGATTTGATCGAAGCCATTCACACGGTTCAAAAAGAGAAAGTTTTTTTAAGCCGTGCAGCCAATGATAAAATCTTAGAGCAATTTCAATCACGAGCGGCAGCCGAAGAAACATACTTGCTCACCCGAAGAGAAAAAGAAATTCTTCAACTCTTAGCCGATGGCCTCACCGGGCCACAGATTGCTGAAAAATTATTTCTCAGTCCGCTTACGATAGAAACCCACCGCAAAAATTTGTTTAAAAAATTCAAAGTCCATAGCGTGCAATTGTTATTGAAAGTTGCCCGCGATAGCAGCTTGATTTAAGGATACGATACAACTCCGTTTCTGAAGGCAAAATTGCATGAAAGGCAATTTTTTGTCCGATGTTCTTTCTACCTTCGCCCCATGGCCGAAAAAAAATTATTCTTGCTCGACGCGTACGCGTTAATCTATCGGGCACATTTTGCTTTTACGAAAAATCCACGCATCAATTCCAAAGGAGTCAACACCTCCGTGCCCTTCGGATTTACCAATACGTTGCTCGAAGTGCTTCAAAAACAGAAGCCTACACACATTGCGGTAGCGTTTGACACATCCGCAAAAACCTTCCGCGATGAAATTTTTACGGAATACAAAGCGACCCGGCAAGAAACTCCGGAAGACATTCGCGCAGGCGTGCCCGTAGTGAAAGACATCATTCGCGGCTTCAACATTCCGATACTTGAAATGGACGGCTACGAAGCCGATGACATTATCGGCACCATTGCCAAAAAAGCAGAACGCGAGGGTTTCACTGTGTACATGATGACGCCAGACAAAGACTTTGGTCAATTGGTGACGGACAAAATTTTGCTCTACAAACCGGCCTACATGGGCAACTCCGTAGATATTCTCGGCCCCAAGGAAGTATGCGAAAAATGGGATATCGAAAACGTCAATCAGGTTATCGACATCCTCGGCTTGCAAGGCGATAGCTCTGATAATATTCCCGGCATACCGGGAGTAGGGCCCAAAACGGCTGCGGATCTATTAAAACAATATCAAAGTGTTGAGAACATCATCGCACATGCGAGCGAGTTAAAAGGAAAATTAAAGGAACGTGTAGAGCAATTTGGCGATCAAGCCATTCTTTCCAAAAAATTAGCCACGATCATTCTGGATGTGCCGGTAGAGTGGAACGAAAAAGACTTGGAATACACGGGACCCGATGCAGAGAAACTGAAACCCATCATCGAAGAGCTGGAATTCAAAACCATGGCACCGCGCATTTTTTCGACCGGACCAGGTGCTACTTCTACTCCCGTTATTGCAGCGGTAAAGCCGGCACAGCTTTCCATGTTTGGCGGCGATGAGCCTACGATCGCACCGGTGGAAGAAACGGAAAAGAAAGTTTTAGACGCTTCTTCTGTCAAGTACAAAAAAATCAATCACGATGAAGCGGTGTTGCTGGCCGCGCAATTGAAAACGCAAAAAGAATTTTCGTTTGATATTTTCACCGACCACGCCGAGCATTTTGATTTTGCCATCAAAGGCATGTTGCTCTCGTATCTAGCAGGCGAAGCATTTGAGATCGAAGAAAAATCTATTGCTGTATTTCAGGAAGTGTTTGCCAACGAAGCCATTGCTAAAGTAGGGCATAATGTAAAGCTGCCGATTCTTGCTTTGAAAAAATCGGGTATCGAAGTGAATGGGCATTTGTTTGACACAATGCTCGCACATTACTTGATTGAGCCGGAAGCCTCACACGACTTGGGCATCATCTGCAATCAATACTTGGGCTATCAACTCTCGGGTGAAACAGATGCACATGCCCGTTACGAGCGCGTAGACCAAACCTTGCAACTGAAACAAAAGCTTCAGAAAGAGTTGGAGAAGCGTGGCCACTCGCGCCTGATGCGTGATGTGGAAATGCCGTTGGTTCATGTGCTTGCTGCGATGGAGTTTGAAGGTGTTGCGCTGGATGAGAAAGCACTGCAGTGGATGTCGGAAGCACTAAAGAAAGACAGCGAAAAAGTGCAGAAAGAAATTTATGCCATTGCCGGACAAGAATTTAATATCGGTTCGCCCAAGCAACTTGGTGAAATCTTGTTCGACAAGATGAAGCTGATGGACAAAACCAAAAAGACCAAGACGGGCCAGTATGCTACAGGCGAAGAAGTTTTGTCGAAGTTGGCAGACGAACATGAAATTGCACGCAAGATTTTAGATTACCGCGAATACGAGAAGTTGCGCTCTACGTATGTGGATGCGCTTCCGAAAATGGTGAGTCATTACGATCATCGCGTGCACACCGACTATCGTCAAGCAGTAGCAGCAACCGGACGTCTGAGTTCCAACAATCCCAATTTGCAGAACATTCCTATTCGCACCGAAAAGGGAAGACAGATTCGGAGTGCCTTTGTGCCACGCGACAACAATTTTCTCTTCATGTCTGCGGACTACTCGCAGATTGAGTTGCGCATTGCAGCCTCGTTTGCCAAAGACGAAACGATGATTGAAGCCTTTCGTCTCGGTCGCGATATTCACACCACCACAGCCGCCAAAGTTTTTAAAGTAGAAATTGAAAAAGTAACCCCCGACATGCGGCGCAAAGCCAAAGAGGTGAACTTTGGTATTTTGTATGGCAGCACAGCTTTTGGATTAGCTCAGAACCTCAACATCTCGCGCACCGAAGCAGCCGAAATCATCGAGTCGTATTTCAAAGAGTTTGCGGCCATCAAACGCTACATGGACGACAGCATCAACCTCGCGCGTGAAAAAGAATATGTGGAGACTATTTTAGGAAGAAGACGTTACCTGCGCGACATCAACTCGCGCAATATTTCTACCCGCGGATTTGCCGAACGCAATGCCATCAATGCGCCTATTCAGGGCAGTGCTGCCGACATTATTAAAGTGGCGATGATCAACATTCACCGCTGGATGCAAAAAGAAAAATTGAAGTCGAAGATGATCTTGCAGGTACACGATGAATTGGTGTTCGACCTTCATATGGACGAACAAGAAATCCTAAAACCAAAAGTGCAAGAGCTGATGAAGGCAGCCGTAATTTTAGACGTGCCCATGGAAGTGGAAGTGGGCATTGGAAAAAATTGGCTGGAGGCGCATTAAAGCCCACGATTTCAACCATAACCCTCGGTTTCAACATTAGCCCACGGTTTCAATAATTGCCCACGGTTTCAACCGTGGGGCAATAAATCAAAAACAAACCCAAACCGTTTCAACGGTTTTTAAAATATCCATTCCCTGAAATTCACGAGAAGAATCAAATGGTTAAAACCATTTCAAAAACATAACGATATATTCTAAGCCCACGGTTGAAACCGTGGGCTAGGTTAAAACCGGCCTAGGTTGAAACCGTGGGCTAGGCTAAAACAATATCAAAACCGTTATGTCGACAAAAAAATATTCACGGACAACCATAATGAGAATAATAAATCGTGTAAATTGAATTGGTAAAAAATAGCGATGGTTATATCCTACAATTTCTAACACGGGATCAATAAGAACCATCAAACAAATTCAAAACCGTTGAAATGGTTTTGAAACATTCTCCCCACCGCATTTGTAAACATGAAATGGTAAACCATTTCGAAAAAACAACCTAGCCCACGGTTGAAACCTAGCCCACGGTTTTAACCGTGGGCTAGGTAGGATGAAACACCAATTCTAAACAAAATATACTATGTCGCACTCCTATACTAAAATATGGATTCACGCCATTTGGGCCACCAAAGAAAGATTGCCTCTCATACATTTGAATGTGGAAAACAAAATTTATGGCCATCTATCAGAGCAATTGGTAGAACAAGAATGCCCCGTCAAAATTATCAACGGCATGCCCGATCATGTTCATAGCTTGTTTCTATTAAATCCAAAAAAATCAGTTGCCGATATTATCAAACAAATAAAAGGTAGTAGCTCCCATTTCGTAAATCAGGACAATATCATTCCTGAGAAATTTTCGTGGCAAACTGGTTATGCCGCTTACTCCGTTTCTGAGTCGGCTGTGGAGCGAGTATTTCAATACATCAAAAATCAAAAGCAGCATCACCTAAAGAAAACATCTCAGAAAGAATACGATGAATTCATAAAGCTATATGGACTCAACTCTGAGGAGTGAATTCGAATTTGATATAAGCCAACCTATTGGCCAACGCTCCATTGGCCAAGCAATTTTTCGCGATTCGAATAAAAAGAAAATTTGCGACCCCATTTTACTTTCTGTTACTTCCCTCGTATCAGTATCAAACTAGGAAATGATCAGCCAGATTGACCTAAACCTGATTCAACAAGCGCAACGAGGCGATCGTCAAGCCCTTCGGCAGATAGTGGCTCATTACCAAGCCTTTTTGTATGCCGTTGCATTTCGCTATTTGGGCAATGAGGCTGATGCCGAAGATGCTGTGCAGGAAGTCTTTGTAAAGCTGTGGAAAAATCTCGCTGCATATCGGCCGGAGGTAAAGATGAGCACGTGGCTCTATCGTATCCTGGTGAATCACTGCTTGGATATGAAGAAGAAAACGTCGTATCAGAATGAAAGGAATCAACAATCAGTGGAAACAATATTCAATCATCCAGATCAAAGTAGTCCGCTTCATGAATTGGTACAAACAGAACTGACACAACTATATCAACAAGCCATCGACCAGCTAAGCGGTCTTCAGAAAATGATTTATGTGCTGCGCGATGTGGAAGACATGCCTTCGGCAGAAGTATGCCAACTGGTGAATGTCAACGAAGATCAGGTTAAGAGCAATCTCTACCATGCCCGAAAAAAGATTCAAGCATATATCAAACAACATTACAGCGAATAAAAATATGAACTGCCCCGAATACGAAAACGACATCTGGCTTTTTGATGAGCTATCCGAGGAAAAGCAACGCCAATTGCATGCGCATTTCCATAGCTGCGAAGGATGTCAAAAACTTTTCGAAGAAATTCAATTTGCGAAGGCGATCATTCAACGAGCCAAAGAACAGAAACCACAACTGCAACATGCGGCGGCATTTACGAATCGGGTGATGGATCAGTTGCCGGCAAAAAATGAAAGTGTACACAGCATCTGGCAGCAGGTGTTCGAAAACAATTGGTTACAAAATACTTTGCGATTGGCATCTCTTGTACTCATTGTGTTTTTTATCTGGGAACAAAAACCCACCACTTATCAAATCACTAAACTGATGCCACGACAGAACCAGGTCTTTCTAAATAGCCTTGCATTCATCAAAAAATACGATGAAAATCGTAAAACAAATACACCTGAATCGTGGTATGCACGATACTTAAAAGTGAAACAGTCAACTAATCATAATTAACTATGAAGACTCAAAAATTCTTTTCGATAGCAGTGGTAGTATTTGGTATTGTATCCCTAACCGCTTGCGAACACCAGGTGGCAGTGCGAACATCCGTACATGAAGATGGAAGCTTGGATCGTGAGATTCGATTGACTTCTGAAGATTCAAAGATCAGTGATAAAAACTATTTTGGATGCAGCGAGCAAAACGGCTGGGCGTTGATAGCTGATTCCGTTCACGTCAAATCAACTGCGAGTGATTCCAGTAAAAACAAAGAAAAAAAGCACACCGTCATTTTTCGGAAGTCGTATTCTTCCGCAGCAGAAGCCAACGCAGAAACTTCTTCGACTTCCGACTCGCTGTTTCATCTATCCAGTAAATTCGAAAAACATTTTCGCTGGTTTTATACGGTCTACCGCTTTGAAGACACATACCATCCGGTCAATCGCTTCCGCTATCCGATAACGGATTTTCTCACGGCCTCCGATTTTCAGTTTATTGAAAATATGCCTGCCGAAGGTAATCCCATCACCAAAGCGGATAGTCTGTTTCTGACGAAATTGAATGAGCGCATTTTTGATCATTACGTTACACGGGCGTTTATGGACGAGTATTTAACAATTTCTATGTCTTTAGGCGATTCAACTCAGAAACAAAAACTAAAGATGAATGAAAAATTAATCTTTAATGAAATGCTTAAAAGAGATGACAACTTAGACATCAATTTTTTCGAAAATTTACTTGACAGTCTTGGACTACAAATTGATAATTCCACTAAAGAATATAAACGCTTAGGCAAAGGCGTGGAAAGTAAAATTAACTTCATGCGTTGGGCTTCGGAAGGCAAATATCTGCACACTATCTCGATGCCAGGAGAAATTGTAAATCACAATGCCGACTCAGTAGCAGGAAATGAATTTTATTGGAAGCCTTCGTATTTGAAATTCGCCTTCAAGGATCACACGTTTTTTGTGGAAACTAAAAAGCCAAACATCTGGGCGTGGGTGGTTTCGCTAATTGTAATTGGAGTAGCCGCGTGGGGCTTGAGAAAAAGGTTATGATGATTTCTTCATTTTTTCATTTCGTATTTTCCGCGGACCAAACCACAGCCAAAATCCGGTGATACTCAAAATCAATAAGCTCCATCCGGTGTAATTAGTGTAAAGTAGTTTGAAGTTGTCACTAATCATCGAACCATCGTGAATGTGTTCAATCCAATCCGATGGTCGTTGGGCGACAGACAACGCTTTACCGGTTTTACCATCTATTTGCACTTCCCAATAGTTTAGATAAATTACTTTAATAACTCCTTTATCGATACGAACATCCAGCTTTTCAATCTCACCTGAAACATGAGCAACTGAATCCAATGCGTGATGTGCCATTTCAACTACGAGATCGAAGCTCACCCATTCGGAGACATTCGTAGATGCCCCCTTTTGTGTGGGTGGCTGCAAAGTAGCGTTGTGTTTTTTCCATCCCAATAAAATTCCGGTAAATGCCGTTACAAAAAGAAAGGCAACCGCAGAGATACCCACCCAATGATGGAGTGACCTAAATTTTCGCAAAGATTGAATAAGAGACTGTAAATTCATAGATCAGAAAAAAAACCGATGCTTCTCGCGCGAGAAGCATCGGTTAAAGCAATTAGAATTTTATACGCAGTGTTCCAAAGATATTTCTTCCCGGGGCAGTAATACCCGAGGAATACGCCCGATAGCGCTTGTCAAACAAATTTTCAACACCTACATCGAAGGTAAATATTTTATTGATGGCGTATGCAGCCTTTATCTGAAAGGTATTCCAAGAGGGAGCGAATGGATTTCCGTTCGCATCTTTTGCATACAGATGCGCATCCGCACGCTCGGTAAGGGCCAGATTTTCATAACTAATTTCACCTTGGTAGTTCATGTACGCAGAGAATTGAAAGGCGTCCTTTTTGTAAACCAGTTGAATCGATCCGAACGTGGGAGCTACGTGCGTGGGGGAATAATCCAGCCCGGTGACAATGTCTTTTTCTTTTCCACTTTGAATGTTCAGATTCGATGTAAGTTTAAAATTTTTGGTAATATCCCACAGTAGACCTACCTGAAAGCCGCGGACGCTTAACTCGCTGCTGTTTTGCAAAGCATACACATCACTTAGAGTTCCATCATAATCAATCTGCGACTGACCGTTGAAGGTATATCTACCCCGAACAATGGCATTGTTTAGTAGTGTATAGAAAGCAGACACATCCATGGTTAATCCTTCAGCAATTTTTCCGGTAAATCCCAATTCAGCATTGTATGCTTTCTCTGGTTCTAAATTAGCATTTGGCACCACCACAGTACCTGGTGTTGAGTCAAATACTTTACCAATGTCATCAACATTCGGAGCGCGGAAACCGGTCGACAAATTGGAATAGATTTTCCAATTCGATGTCGGATTATATATGAGGCCTAAACTTCCATTCACCGCTCCATTTTTAAGTGAAGCTTCCGTAAATGGAAAATCAAAATAAGTTAAGTCAAAGGGAGCGTACGTATAAACATACGTATAGCGAGCACTGGCATTTAGGAGCCACTTGGCGGCAAGTTTATAGCGTAGGCTTGCATACGCTGCGGTAGAGCTCCACTCTGATCCATTGGGATAGCGGGTAGATACACCTGATACCGTTCCGTCTACAATGTTAACTCGCCTTGCAGTTGACCCGACCTGATTGGAGACATATTCAGCGCCATAAAAAAGATTGGCCCGCGGATTTAGTTGCTTGTCAAAATCGATGTTCACGGAAAAAGCTTTTACTGCTTCAAAGCGATCTGTTCTACGGTTTCTATTTCCACCCGTAAAGTTTCGGTTGTGGCGGCTCTCTTCATATTCCTGGTATCCGGCAGTGAACTTCGCTTGGTCAAAAAGCGCTGTCGCCTTTACAAAGTTGATGTTTAGTGCATGCATCATCCATTTCTGAGGGCCGTAGTACCATTCTGCGCTCGTAAACACATTGGTCGTTTTCAACAACAAACGATCGTATCTGGGCACATTCGAAGTTTCAGAAAAATGAAATCCATATGAAATATTCCAATGGTCGTTGGGTTTGAAGCGTATCTTTTGCATCACGTTCAGTTGATCAAAGCCGGTTGATACCTGTACGTTCGGATCGGGATTAATGACAGCAATATCATTTCCATTTCCGTCACGCACTTGGAAGTTGGGTCGCGTGTATTCGATTGGGCCATCACTTCCCATTCGCAAGTCTCCATAAAATCCTTTCGTGATGCTGGTGGTAAACGCCCACTTCTTGAGGCCGATCGTAAAATCCAAATGGCCAGTTTTTTCCTCGTTAGCTGATGAATAGCGACTAAATGTATTCCCGGTTAGTTTTACTTTTCTGTCTGTTGAAAACCGTGGATTCAACGTGTGAAAATCCATCACTCCGCCAATCGCATCGCTGCCATAGATGACTGATCCCGGACCAAAAATTACTTCCGTTTCTTCAATGGCATTCGCATCGAGCGAAATGACATTCTGCAAATTGCCACTGCGAAAGATGGCGTTGTTCATGCGAACACCATCCACTACCAGAAGAACACGGTTGGTGGCGAAGCCCCGAATCATCGGGCTACCACCGCCCAGTTGACTTTTCTGAATAAACACCTGATTGGAGAGACCCAGTAAATCAGCAGCAGTTTGTGGGTTTTGAAACTGAATCTGTTGTGTACCCACTTTCGTAACGCGGCTGGAAACTTCGCGCAAATTCTGTTCCCACCGATTGGCAGATATAACCACTTCATTCAAATAAGAAATTTTTGTGGTGTCATTTACCTCTTGGGCAAAGGAAGGTGAAAAGAATAAGTATAATAGAATGATCGTATAAAATGATTTCATCACTTATAAGTTTATAGTTGAAAATAACAACAACACGAATCAGCTAGGTTGTTCAGATATGCCAAACCAGGTTGATCAATTGTCGATTGAAATAAAGAAAAAATGCGATCAGCCTCGAGGTGGCGGAGCGTCAATCATCAGATCAAAGTCTTTGGATGACTTTACGTATTCAGTGATCAGAAAAGAGGGAGTAAGCGGATGAAGTAATTCAAAAGACTGTGGCACAACAAAAACCAAGGCTAGAAACTGAGCTACTGCGGACGGCACCGGCTTCTTGTCATTGGTTGAGCGTTTTATCATTTCGTCCAGCAAGGCGAGCAAGCTGTCTTCGTGCTCATCGTGCAACGCAAACAAAATATACCCACCCTCTGTCTTCACAATTTTGGCGATGTCATACATCTTGCCCGAAAGTTCTATCTCGTTTTCTTCGGCATCAAAGTTTTTGAATTCATTGGCTGAAAGAACAATCTTTTCTAACTTTTCCTCCGGCAGAGCGGATAAGGCCGCGCGCATCTCTTGACGAATGGCTAGCAGGCGCGAGCCAAAATAGGCATAGAAGCCTACAAATTGCAGGGCAAGCACCACTAAAAATCCGATAGCAACAACTCGTTTCATCTCAAGTCGGGCAATCTAAGTAAATTTTTGAAAAAATGAGTCTGTTTTTTGATGGCTGACTTATGGTTTTGTATAACACATATCCCATAATTCCTTCTGATTAAAATCAACTTTGTGATTTTGTGCCTTTGTGGCGAAAAGAAAAATTCCGCCTATTAAAACTTATCTAAAACCAACCCGCATTTCATCTAAAAATTCATAACTTTCAAAAAGCACTCTCATGACTGAACTATTTCTAAACGACCGGCTGAAGCAGCTCTTACCGCTTTATAAAAACTTTCTGGTAAAGGAAGTGTATCCCATTGAGTTGGGCATCATCACAAAACCTTTCAGGCAATCGCTTTCCATTTTAAAAGACTTGCGTCAAAAGGCAAAAGCACAAAAACTATTTGCGCCACACCTGTCACCAGAAGAAGGAGGTGTAGGTCTCAACTTGATGGAGTTCGCGCAAGTCAGTGAGGTGCTGGGCACTTCACCACTCGGTCATTTGATTTTCAATTGTAATGCGCCCGATATCGGCAACATGGAGTTGATGCATCAGTTTGCTTCTGCTGACTTGAAGAAAAAATATTTGCATCCGCTCATGAATGGCGATATCCGTTCGTGTTTTGCCATGACGGAGCCGGAATTTGCGGGATCTAATCCGGTAAACATGGCCACTACGGCCATTCGCGAAGGCGACCATTACATCATCAACGGTCATAAATGGTTTACCACCGCTGCCGACGGTGCTCACTTTACCATCGTGATGGCGGTAACAGATGCCACTAATCCGAATCCGTATTTGCGCGCCAGCATGATTCTCGTGCCACTCGATCATCCCGGTTTCAAACTTGAGCGCAACATCTCCATCATGGGCGAAGCGGGCGAAGATTATTTCAGCCACGCCGAAGTTCGGTTTACCAATTGCCAAGTGCCCATCACAAATCGGATTGGCGAAGAAGGACAAGGATTTGCTCTCGCTCAAGTGCGATTAGGTCCGGGGCGGATTCATCATTGTATGCGATGGATCGGAATCTGCGAACGCGCTTTTGATTTGATGTGTTCACGTGCAGCTACGCGCAAGTTGAACGACAACCGCTACTTGGGTCAGCAGCAAATTATTCAGGCATGGATAGCCGAGTGTCGGGCAAACATCAATGCAGCACGCCTGATGGTATTGCACACAGCCTACTCAATGGAGAAGAATGGAGCCAAAGCCGCCAAAGAAGAAATCTCTACCATTAAATTTTTCGTGGCCGATGTGTTAATGAAAACATTGGACAAAGCCATTCAGGTGCATGGTGCGTTGGGCATAACCGATGATACATTGTTGTCGTTTTGGTATCGGCACGAGCGCGGTGCCCGCATTTATGATGGCCCCGATGAAGTACATAAGGTGTCGTTGGCCAAATCGATATTGAAGGGGTATGGTATGGGTATTTCAGATTAAACATTTACCTTTATTTTATGGTAAGGGAATCTAGAAAAATTCAGTTGATTGAAGACGTTTTAAAGCTGCAAAGCGACTCCACTTTGACAGAACTTGAAAAGGTCATCAAAAAATCTAAAAAGAAGAAGAAAGCATCATCCATCTACGATTTTGTAGGGGTAATGAACCCAAAAGAAATCGCGCAGGTTAAAAAAGCAATCGCTGAGAGTAGTGAAAAAATTGATCCGAATGATTGGAGGTAATATTTTACTTGATACAAATATTATTATCAGAATCTTTGGTGGTGATAAGCTCCTTGTTGATAAATTGAATAATCAATCTGTTTTCTTTATTCCATCAATTGTGGTGGGTGAACTCTATGTAGGGGTAAATCGGGTGATAAATCGTAGTAAGCACTTAAAGATGCTAGAAGAGTTTATTAACCAATCTAGAATTCTTTCCGTTGATTTAGAAACAAGCCGATACTATGGCGAAATTGTAGCAGCTCTTTTTAAAAAAAGCAAACCAATTCCCACTAATGGTATCTGGATTGCATCATTAGCAAAGCAACACCAACTAACGCTTATATCAAATGATGCTCACTTTAAATTAATTGATAAATTAAAAGTGAAAAGTTGGTAGAAAAAACACCAACCATGCTCGATCAACCCGCTCACATCCGCCAAGGCGAAGAATTAAATACTGAAAATCTAATCGCCTATCTGAAGGCGAAAGGGATTGCCAGCGAAATCACCATTCAGCAGTTTCCCAGCGGCTATTCCAATCTCACCTATCTCATTCAAACCGGACACGAAGATTTTATTCTTCGCAAGCCTCCGTTCGGTGCCAACATCAAGTCGGCACACGACATGGAGCGCGAATACAATGTGCTCTCTCTTTTACAAAAAGCCGGTTTCACCAAAGTGCCGGAGCCGGTTCTGTTTTGCGAAGAGGAAGACGTAATCGGAGCGAAGTTTTATCTGATGAAAAGAGTGCATGGCGTGATTTTGCGCAACCGTGTTCCAAAAGGCATGACCATCGATGCACCCACCTTTCATCAACTATCACGGGCAGCTATTGATCAACTTGTACAACTGCATCAGCTCGATGTTCAAAAAACCGGATTGCAACAGTTGGGTAAACCCGAAGGCTATGTGCAGCGACAAGTTGAAGGATGGACCAAGCGCTACTTCAATGCGCAAACTGACGACATCGCGGCCATGAATGAAACAGCGGAGTGGATGCAAAAGAATATTCCGCAGTCAACACGAGTCAGTTTCATCCACAACGATTACAAATACGATAACCTCGTACTCAACGCAGATCACCTCACCGAAATCAAAGCTATCCTGGATTGGGAAATGGCTACCGTAGGCGATCCGCTGATGGACCTGGGCACCTCGTTAGCTTATTGGGCAGAAGCAAATGATGCAGATGCGCTCAAACCTTTCAATCTCACTTGGATGCCCGGCAACATGACGCGCAACGAAATGGCTCAGTATTATTCTGAAAAGTCGAATACTCCCATTGATGACATCGTGTTTTATTATGCCTTTGGTTCATTCAAAGTAGCTGTGATCTGCCAACAGATTTACCATCGCTACAAACAAGGCCACACCCAAGACCCTCGTTTCGCCTCGCTCCTCTTCGTCATCAAAGCCTGTGCAGAGAATGCGAGGAAAGCAATATTTAATTCGTTAATTTGATAATTCGTTGATGCGTTAATTACCGAATTAATAAATCATCGAATTAACGAATTAAGATATGGTATCCATAAAAAATGTTCTCATCCTCGGTGCCGGCACGTTGGGTAGCCGCATTGGATTACAAGCTGCCATCTCAGGCTATCAAGTAACTGTGTATGATATCCACGAAAGTGCATTGCAGCAATCACAAAAAGTGATGGAAAAAGTTTTGCGCTATGCGGTAAAGATGGGCATGGTTAATGAAGAAGCGAAGCCAGAAATTTTTGCTCGCCTTCATTTTACTACTGACCCCCATCATGCTGTTGCCGATGCCGACATCATCAGCGAAAGCGTAACAGAAGAAGTCTCCATCAAAGAAAAAGTGTGGAAGCAATTTGGTGAATTGGCTCCCGATAAAACTATTTTCACTACGAATACTTCGTATCTATTGCCCTCGCAGTTTGCACATCTTTCCGGTAGGCCGGAAAAGTTTTGTGCCTTCCATTTTCATGATGTGTTTACCGCCCGCGTGGTAGATATCATGCCACATCCTACAACTTCGGAAGAACTTATACCACTCTTACAAGATTTTGGAAAGAAGCTCAACCAAGTGCCTGTGTTGGTAAAAAAAGAATCGCCAGGTTATATTTTTAATTTTATGCTGATGGCGTTGATTGGAGCGGCCGGCAAATTAAAAACACACGACATCGGATCGATTGAAGACATCGATAAATCGTGGATGGTTAACTTCAATATGCCGATGGGCCCATTTGGTATTTTGGATAACATCGGTCTGGACACCGCGTGGCATGTCACCAAAGATCGCCCGGATGGCGCATCGAAAGCATTTGCTGCTTTGCTGAAGACGTATGTCGATCAAGGCAAATTGGGCGAAAAATCCGGAGAAGGTTTTTACAAACATCCGAATCCGGCCTATAGAAACAGTGACTTTTTATTGTCATGACCGTATACAATAACTGATTTCATTTTAGGAATTTTTTTATGAGAACCGTTTTGTTGATTCTTTTTTGGTCGATAATGTTATATTCCTGCAAGGAGGTTTCGTTCACCGAAGCACAACCCAGAGGAGTGGCTCCTTTGAAAGAAATGCCTCTTGCTTTGCGCGGTGTGTATCAAACCTTTGATAAAACTACCGGCGAATTTTCTGACACGTTGATTGTGGAATCGTGGGGATACCATTTAAAAGATAAGAACGACAAAGACTGGTTGAACCGCGGCACCATCAGCGATACACTGGTGATCAAATTCTATCAAAACTATTATTTTGTCAACTTTAAATCTGAAGGGCAATGGGTGCTGCGATTGGTACAGCAAGAGGCAAACGGAGCAATCCGATTTATGTCCATCGATTTGAAAGACGAAGTGAAGCGGAAAGAAGTACTCAAGAAGCTGGGCAAAAAATTGGCGATAAAAGAGATCAAGCGAAAAGACGACACATTCTATCAAATCAATCCATCGCCCGAACAATTAATGACGCTGATCAAAGAAGGCTTTTTCACAGGCGAGCGTTTGAATAAGGTGAAATAAAAAAATCCCCACTACTTTTTTAGCAGTTAGGATTTTCGATTCGGTAGTTAATCTAGTTTTTCTTCTTTTTAAGGAACGGTAGTTTATTTAACACGTCCTTTACCACATCCTCTTTGGTAGTGTCTTTTACTTTGGTTGTATCACTCTTCGGCTTACCTCCTAGGAATTTATTGACAAGATCTTTAGCCGCCTCATTTCCTTTTTCTTTGACTGCATTCGTAACTGCATCTTTGACTTGTTGTTTTTGCTCTTGTGTATTCAATGCAAACTTAGGCGATGTCATCGTTCCACCCAGTGTGATCGGCAAAGTGACTTCTGAATTCGCTGCGGCACCCGGATTTAAAAAACCGTTGAGTTGAGATCCCAACTGTCCTGCCGGCACCGTCATCTTCAATGTATAGTCGATGGACTTATCCAAACCGGTGCTACCGCTGACTGTCGTAGTATAGTTTCCAAACTTTATATTGAAGGGCTTTACACTCAAGCGCCCATCGCTGATGGATGCAGACATGAGGACGTCTTTCAGTGTTACATTATCTGTGTTGTTCAATTTAGTCAGCGATGTAAGTCCGGAAACAAAATTCGATTTCGTGAGAACTGCTTCTGCAATTTTGATCAAACCCGATCCACTTACCGTGTTCATCTTCGGCATCATATCCTGACCCAACTCACCATTGATTTTAAAATCTGTACCAAATTTGCCAGTAACAAATCCGGCAATCGGTGCATAGGTTTTAATAATGGAGAACGAAGCAGCTGCTTGTTGAATGGCGAGATTTTCTATTTTTAATGCCATATCGTATTTCGGGTGATTTACATCTTTGGTATTGTAAGAACCGTTGACAGCAAATGTTCCTCCCAGTAAATTAAAGGTAACGCCACTCAAGTTGGCCGCTCCATCTTTCACAATCACATCGCCCAATGCGTTGGTAATGGTGTAGTCCATCATCTTCACCGTCTTAATGTCTGAGTGAAGCACAAAGTCGATGTTACCCGGAATAGGAATTACACCATACGAGGCTGTATCTTTTTTAGCCGGTGCTTCCGATGGTGTCATAAACTCGTTTAAGTCAAGTAACCAAGAACGGAAGTTCACATTTCCTTTGATCGTTTCTTTGCCAAATACAAAACCAATATAGTTGTTGATAGCGCCATCGGTGCTGAAGTCGCTGCGGCCAATGGTACCGTTGGTGTTCTTTAGTTCAATTTTCTGTGGATTAAAAACTGCTTCCGCTTGTGCGATCGTAACTGCATAAGGAAGTGTTTTTGATTGGAAGCTGAAATCTTTCAATGAAGCGGAACCACTTGTTGGCAATTTATCGTAGCGCTTCGCAGTCACATCCGAATACTTTCCTTTCGTTTCAATATTGGCTTTCACTTTGCCGGCCAGTGTCATGCCCTCTACGGGGAAAATCTTCATCATCTTTTCAATATCAATGCCGCCTTTTGCTTTCAAATCCCAGGTAATGTCTTCCAAATTTTGCAATAACAATTCGCCACTGAATTTTTCTCCTTCCATGGTCATATTAAAGTCTTTCACTGTAATGGTTGTTTCAGCCATCTTGCCGGATGTGTTTTTGATGGTGGACGCAAAGTGAACATCTTCCAATGGCAACGGCACCTGCGTTGATTTGACGTAACCATTATTCAACGACATGGCTACATCCATGGCCGGAATTATTTTTCGAATGCTATCGTACACACCATTCGCCTTCGCATCGATGGCATAGGTTCCCTTCATCTCCAACCCTTGCATCGGGAACATTTTATTCAACTCTGCCAGATTTAATTTGGCTTTCAAATCGGCATTCATTTTATAATCTTTCAGGTTTTCGATCAATAGTTTTGCATCCACCGGATTCGAACCAAAATCAAGGTGAAGTTTTTTCAGATCAACTAAAGTATTTTCAATGACACCGGTTTTGTTATCGACTGTTAAGTCCATCGCAATGTTGTTGACAGCCGTTGGCAACTCCGGGTATTTGAACATCCCGTCTTTCACATTCATGGTGAGGTTAAATGCCGGCATTTGTTTTTCTGAATAGGTGCCTTTCACAAATCCGTTGAATGCCAGCTCACCTTTTGTTTCGATTTTAGCAAAGTCTTTGGTGTACATACCGGGCACTAGCGATAACAAACTCTTAAAGGAATTGGCGGGGCTCTTGAATGACAAATCCATATCATATGAACTTGTGTTCAACTTTACCCATCCTTCGGCGCTCATGGCAAAGTCATTCAACTTCGATACATTTTCTTTGAAGGTATATTTGGTATAAGCCTCGCTAATGCCAATGGTAGCCTCCACCTCAGCATGTTTGTTGGATAGATATTCCGTTCCACCATACGCTACTGTTAATGAATCAGCCGAAGTCTTGGTTTTTAAATCAAAAGCCTGATCGTTGAAGTTACCACTGCCGCTGTGGTTCAGATTTTTCAATGCCATATAGTAGGGCATAGTGGCATCATCGTAGGTGAGTTGGCCTTCTACAATTTCCCAATGGTCGATGCCAAAAGAAAATTGGCTGGGCTCTTCAGGTTGTTGCTTTACCGTATCGGCAGATGGAATGGCAATGTCATAATTGGCGTGTCCATCTTTTAACACCTTTACATTGATATTGGGACGAACTAAAGTAATTCCTTTGATGCGTAACTGGTCGCCAAACAATACATCGGCCAGATTGATTTCTACATCAAAGCGGTCTACCTTAAACAAATGCATGCCTTCAAATGGAGCGCGGTTAACCACATCTAGCTTTTGTACCTCAACGGTGATGTTCGGAAAATTTCGGAATATGGTTAAGCTAAAATCGTTGGCGTCAAAAATTACATCCGCATTCACACTCTTGGCCAACTCTTTGTCGATTGCTGCTTTAATGTCGTCTTTGAAAATGCGAGGCAGAATCATTGCCGCTGCCACCAGCACAATCAAAAAAATACCTACACCAATGGAGATTTTCTTCAGGAGCTTCATCTTATAATCGTTTTATTTATTTTTTCAATTTTTGCAATTCCTCCTTGCAAATGCCTTCAAAGAACAGTTGGGGAGGATACTTGAAATTTCAGATCGACAATCAACACAATGGCTGACTGAAAAAATCTGAAATTCACCATCAAATTTTAGGCTGCAAAGTTACGGAATTGAACTCATTCGCTGCACGGTACAACGGCTGATAGCTGCCAAGCGGTATGAAGTTTCCGTTAAAAGTATTTCAGCATCATATCTACCATCCATTTCAATCGTGGACGGAAAGGTGGATACATCATGCTCATAGACGAAAACCGCGTCAATTGCTTCAATACCGATTTCTGGTTCGAAAACTCCAAAAAGCCGGCATATCCGTGCGATTTGCCAATGCCGCTGTTGTTCACACCGCCAAAGGGCAGATTGGCGTGGGTAAATTGAATGACGCACTCATTGATACAGGCAGTGCCTGCCGAAGTGGATGAAAGTATTTTTTTCTGGAAAGACGAGCGCTCGCTAAATACATATAGTGCCAAAGGTTTGGCTTTGCGATTGATCATTTCGATAACTTCTTCTTCGGTTTTGTAGGTAATGATTGGCAAAACCGGCCCGAAAATCTCTTCTTCCATCAATCGGGATTTGAGCGATACATTGGAGAGCAGCACCGGATGCATGAACAACGTGCTTTCATTTACAGGTCCGCTCAATTCAACTCTGGCTCCATCTGTCACCGCGTCCTTTACCAATTGATTCAATCTAACAAAATGCTTTTGGCTCACAATGCGCGAGTAGCTCATGGAATCTTCATTCAGAATCCCTTGTTCACCAAACATATCAACCACCTGCTTTTTCAAACTGGCAATGAAGTCATCTTTTACACGCTCATGCACCAGAATATAATCAGGGGCAATACACGTCTGTCCGTTATTCAAAAATTTTCCAAAGGCAATTCGCTTTGCCGCCGTTGAAACCTGGGCTGTTTCATCAATGATGGTTGGTGATTTACCACCAAGCTCAAGTGTAACCGATGTGAGATTTTCTGCTGCCGCCCGCATAATAACTTTACCTACTGCGGGGCTTCCGGTAAAAAAGATATGATCAAAAGGAAGTTGGAGTAGTTGGGTAGATATATGCTGATCGCCTTCAAAAACTTTCACCAACGACTCATCAAAAAACTCATTCACAAGTTCGGCAATCAACCGCGAAGTGGCTGGTGTCATTTCAGAAGGTTTGATGATAGCCGTATTGCCGGCAGCCAAACAAGAAATCAACGGGCCAAAGCAAAGGCTGAATGGGTAATTCCAGGGCGCAATAATCAAGCAAACACCTTTGGGTTCGAATTTGATTTCCGATCGCGTGCCAAGGTAGGTGATGGGAGCATCTATTTTTTTGGGTTTTGTCCATTCATCTAAATGCTCGAGCGTGTGTCTGATCTCGTTGACTATTGGGTAGATCTCCGACAAGTCTACTTCAATAAAAGATTTCTTCAAGTCCTGATGCACCGCTGCCTGTATTCTGCCGCGGTTAGCTAAAATGAATTTGCTTAATTCTTTCAGTCGCTTTTTGCGCTCTTTGTGCGGCTCAATGCGCAAGGCAAGACTTTTTGCCCTTTGCGCTTCAAATACAGATGAAATGAATGGAGTTGGATTTGGTGCGGTGCTCATGGTAAGGCCATTTTGCTCAAGTTATCTAAAATTTTACCCTTTTTAAACCCAAGTTATGATTCGGACGATCAGTCTTTCCGAATCCTTAGGGTAGTGGGATTCTGACAAAATCGTATCACCATCTGTCTTCATTACCACTAAATCAAAAGAATTCGACAGATAAGTTGTCCAATATTATCAAATTGTTAATTTTATATTAACAATGTTAATATTTCGATAATAATGCGTTTCCTGATAACCATCTTGTTCCTCTCAACCGGCTTGCTTGCGCAAGCTCAAAGGAGCATTTTGTCTGCATTATTAGAAACTGCTTCTCCATCTTCAGCCACATCCATTCAAGAGGAGATGAATCAATTCATTCTGACGTTGCCACCCAAAAGTGAGGCGAAAAACGATGTGCGTTTCTTGAGAACACTGGTCAATAAAAGTCACCGCAAATTTTTACGCCACTACAAAGCGTATACACAGTTCGATGAGGTTTTTGAAACCAAAACCTATGATTGCCTGAGTGGCACTGCATTTTTCAGTGTGCTGTTAGATCAATTGGGCTATTCATTCAAAATCATTGAAACCAACTATCATATTTTCCTTTTGGTTTCTACACTGCAAGGAGAAGTGCTTTTGGAAACAACCGATCGGCTGGCTGGTTTGAAAACGAATGCAAAAGAAATCAATCAAACACTTGATTTGTACAAGCAAAACAGACTTTCTGCGAGCACATCCGAAACCACCTATTATTTGTATCAAACGCAATTGTTTCGTGAGGTAAACGCTCTTCAGCTAAGCGGATTGCTTTACTTTAATCAGGCAGTGGTAGCCTACAATCAACACAATTGGAGTGCCTGTGCTGATAGGCTGGCAAAAGCAAGAAGTGTTTACAACAATCCGCGGGTAGAGGAGTTAACCGAAGTGTTGTTTCGTTCTGTTGTTTTGAGTGAAATGGAGTCTTCCGTTAAGAAGGAGTTGTTACAACAACTTCAACCGCATGTTAAAATTTCTCCGCTGGTAGCGTCACGCTAGTTTTCCAACACACGCAATTCTACCCGGCGATTCATTTTATGCGCTGCCTCCGTATTTTCTTTGCTAAGCGGCGAAGTTCCACCAAATGCTTTGGTCTTGATTCTGTTCTTGTTGGCTCCCTTACCTATTAGATAAGTTTTTACCGCATCCACTCTTTCCTGCGATAACTTCATATTCAACTTCGGGTCACCCTTTATATCCGTATGGCCTTCCAACTGAATAACCATCTGGGGATAATCTTTGAGCATCTTTACCACTTCATCCAATTCAGAGTGCGATTCAGGAGATATGCGAGCGGTACCAACGGCAAAAATCAGGTTATCCAAGCGCATGGTATGGCCAACAGTGTGAGGTGTGGTTTCCGCTGTTTTGGCAACGGTGCCTGGTAATGCCAGTTCAATATCCTGAATCACCTTGCGCTCTGTGTTGGCTTGACCCGGGTCCAGAAGATATTTAGCTACCGCAAATCCGGGAGCCTCTACTACAATCGAATACTTTTCGCCATCAAAAAGAGGAAATGAATAGGTGGTGCCGCTTAACAATCCGGTGCGATTGCCATACGGCTCGCTTTGAAAAGAAATCTTAGCATTGATCGGTTCTTTGGTGGCTGCACTTACAATTTTTCCTTGTGCATAAATCAGTGTATCTGTTTCCTGAGCAAACGCTGCGCTTGCCGCGAAACAAACAGTTAGGGAGAAAAACAATTTCTTCATACAGAATTAGAGCTTAATAATTTTGAATTCAACTCTGCGGTTTTTGGCATTGCCCTCTTTGGTATGGCTGGTATCAACTGGTTTGCTCTCGCCAAAGAAAGTGGTCGTAATGCGATCTTTCGCTACTCCTTTTTCTACCAAGTATTGTGAAACTGCTTTTGCTCTTCTTTCGGATAGCTTTAAGTTATAATCTTCAGCACCCACTTCATCGGTGTGTCCTGCAATCTCTACTTTCATAGCCGGGCGCTCTCCCATTAAGGTTACAATGCGATTAAGCTCTGGATAGGATTGTGATGCCAGCACGGCTTTATCAAATTCGAAGAAGATGTTATTCAACGGAATGACTGTGTTTTCAGCAATTGGCGTTACTTCTATCGGCTTCATTTCCTCCGGCTTCAACTGTATGTCTTGTTTTACCGGACCGTAGGTCACTTTTCTTAAATCCAGATTTTGGCTCGTCGAGATGTGATCTTTTGCTTCTGCGCGCACGCCATACATTTTTCCGACTGGCAAAGAAATTTCATACTCACCCGTTTCCGGGTTTGATTGCGCTACTCCCACTTCCTTTCCTGTGGTTAGATCTTCATAGACCACTTTTGAACCCAGTGGCTTGCCTGTTTTTGCATCAATTAACTTACCCTTTACCACCACTACCGGATCAGGCATCATAAACACAGGCAATTTCAAACGGAAAATATCGGCATTGTTATCAGCTACTCCCTTTGAGAAATACGCATATTCACTACTGGAAGGAATATTAAAAAATAAGTCGTCAAATTTGGAGTTTACTTCAGGACCTAGATTTTCTGGCTCACTCCACTTAGTCCACGTGTCGTCCAAACGCACACTTCGGTAGATATCTGACCCACCGTATCCGCTAAATCCTCTGGACGAAAAGTAAAGTGTTTTGTCATCGGCAGCTAAGAAAGGTGAGGCATCTTCGGCTGCAGTGTTGATGTTCTTACCCAGATTCAATGGCTCTGTCCATGCAGAATCATTTTTGGCAAAGCTGACGTAGATGTCGCGGTCACCAAATGAATCATCTCTTTCTACCGACATCAACAATGCTTTGCGAGAATTAGCCAGAAAGTAGTGCGATTTTTCGCTGTAGTTATAATCGTTTTCAATTTTGACAGCTTTGGGGGCAGTCCACTCACCATTCACATTATTACTGATAGACATACCTGCCAGCATTTTTTTGCCTCCATTAATGTATTGATTACCCAATACCATCACCGCAGCTTTTCCATCGGGCGTTACAGAGGAAATGGCGTTGATGAAGTTGGGGTATTCGTTATTGAATTTAGGTCCCATGTTTTGCGCCAGCGTCCATTTACCATTGGCATCCAAAGTAGAGAACCAGATATCTTCCTTATCATTTACACCGCCCATGTTGCCGGGGTGATTTTTACGGCTGAAATAAAGTGTTTTTCCGTCCGGAGAAAGAATTCCATTCAGGTCATCATATTCGCTGTTCACGTTAGAATCTAAATGATCGGTAATGAGCCCTTTCGCCATCAATTCAGGAATGTTTACAATGGCCGCAATGGGAAGCTTTGAGTCTGTGATCGCAACGGCATCGATGGAGAAATAATCGGAGAGTGCTGCACCATCAAAATCAAGACGAATAGCAACCACTTTGTAAGGTGTTTTTTCTACAAAAACGTTGCGCATACGACCCTTCAAAGGAATGGCTTGCGGGCTGAGTGTCTGGATAACGTGCTCTTTGCCATTTTCTTCGTAGGCTGTTATTTTAAAGAGTGCGCTTGGGTTATTTGACTCCGCAATTGCGATCTGTTGAATTTGTAAAGGAGTAGCAAAACCAACTTTGATAAATTCTTTTCTTTTAGGCTTGTCAGGTGTCCAAGCATTCGGGTTTTGACCGGTGGCCGGCAATACATTTGGTTTTCCTAAAATTTGCTGGGCGGAGTACTGAATGGGTGTAAGTTCCGTGGAGAACTCTATAACTTTTGAGGCCCATTGTACAGTTTGTCCAAAGGAACTGGTAAGAGTAAACCCAAGCAAGAATAGAGAAAACGACAATTTCTTGTTCATAATGAGGGGATAGGCTGGTATCAATTTGGTATTAAAGGCTAAACTTAACTAAAAATTGAAAAACGACGAAAAACCAACCTGAAAAAGAAATTCGTACAAATGTGCAAATTCGAGAAAAGTGTGTCCTCAATCCATTGCACCCTTATTGAAAAGCAGAAAGCCAACGTGCAGCAAAACCCCTAATTGGCGGTTTTTGTCATCATAATAATTCAGACTCAGACTGATGGGGCCTAGCGTGCTGTGCATGACTAAACCCGCGGTGCCTGCAAAGTAAATTTTAGCGATGTCGTTATTAAGTCCGGTTTTTTGGTTGGTAGTTTCAAAAAGTGCCTCCAGCGGTTTGAAGGCATAGGCTTCCAGTCGCAGGTCCAGGCTTTTGCGGATAGAGAAAACATTGCGCCATCCTCCGGCTGCATAGTTGAATGCCCGGAAATTTTGAAGCAACAAGGTTCGGCTGTCTTGCAAGGGGTTGAATGCAGGAGCATAGATGATCGTGCCGAAATAATTGGAAAAAGTAGGCTGCGTAGAAAGCACTCCTTCCAGATAGTAGCCCGAGCTATAGATACCTGCTTTAAAATATTGTTCCAACGTTAACCGTCCCTGAATCCAGTTGCGCTGCTCGACAATGACATTGGTAAGTACAGATGTGTTGCCAGGTGTTAGCGTTTCTCGCAACGAAAACCAATTACCCGACAAGCTAAAGGCTCTTCCTTCGGAGGCGTATTGCTTTCGGTTGAGCGAGTTGGCTGAAATGGAAAAGCCCAACCGCGAGCCACGTACTTGCAACCGATCCAGTGTATCGGTAGAAACCAAAACACCTTTGTCGATATACGAATCGTTGTTGTTGATGAGCGAGCCATTGATCACCACCTTAAACTGATTACCAAACGGAAAACCAATGTTGATGCCATAGCGCCTGTCTACACGATTTAAAACAGTGGGTGTAAACTTTTGCTGAATCACATCGTCGCCTTGTAAAAAGCTCCAACTGTTAATGATCAACTCAGGCTCAACATAAAATTGTCCGAGATAAGGCAAATCCATTCTCCCCTTTAGCAACACCGATTTATAAAAATTACCTGCAAAGAAATTGGCCGTGAAGTGCGTAAGCACCCGGTTGAATGAGTAATAATTTAATCCCAAAAAAATATTGCTGATGTTGCGGGTAGCTATCACTCCGCCAAAATCTACCTGAAAATTGTTTTGCTTTCGTTTCGTCAGTTTAAACTCAAAATTCTTTTGTGTTTGATTGTAGTTAAAGTTGGGATAAAGATTGTTGAAGAAAGGCTCTGAAACCAATTTGTAGTAGCCAGTTTTTATTTCGTTGTAATAGAGTGGTCTCTTTCCACTTTTAAAAAAGCGGTTAAAATATTTTTCCTGACTTTTGGTGAACCCCTCGTAGCGAATGTCTTCGACAATGATAGGCGGGGTTTTATTGTTGAATTTATTTCGGGCCTCCGATACGGCTTCGCACGTTCTGCGTTCGGCAATTTTATTTTTGATCTCCGGCATCTGACGCAGTGTTTGAAAATAGCCGCTGTCGATGATTGCTTTGGCTTTTGTAAAATCAAAGGCTGTGTATGCTTGTAAATTGGATTGAATGTAAACGCCATTGGGCGGAACATCATTCGGATTCGATTTATCCAACAACATGTAGAGCAGGGAACGTGAAATCAGTTTTTCATCTTCGCCATATGGATAAGAATTGTATACTTTGCTGGAAACATTCGATCCAATAATAACATTGGGATTAAAATCGCGCTGGGCTACATCTACCGGAAAGTTATTGTATACGCCTCCATCGAACAGGTATTTCCCATCGATCCGAATGGGGTTATAAAAAAAGGGGGCTGTTTGCGTAGTGCGCAACGCATCACTCAACACACCGTTTTTCAAGACAACTTCTGTTTGTGTAAAAATGTCGGATGCCATTACCCGCAATGGTACAAACAGGCTATCAAAGTTATTATTGGCAATGGCAGAAGGCTGCGCCAGCTTTTCCGCCAAGGCAAAATTCAACGACACATCGTTGGCAATGCTGGTGTTTAACTGAAAGCTGAAGGTTGAATCGAGCGAGAGATTCAATTTCAAGAAAGAAGCATCATTTTCCTTCTTGAAATAATAGTATGAGCGGCCGTTTTCAAAACGACCATTGACCCAGTCCAAAAATTCTTTGGATAATACAATGTCTTCAATCTGCGACGGGCTCATGCCCCCGGCATAACAACCGGCTACTATACCTCCCATGGAAGTGCCCACTACATAGTCGATGGGGATTTCGTTTTCTTCCAATGCTTTGAGCACGCCGATGTGAGCTAGGCCTTTGGCGGCACCTCCGCTCAGCACAACAGCTACTTTTTGTTGAGCTTGTGCAAAAGAAGAAAGAAGAAAGAGAAGGAAGAGCAACCTCACGTAGCCAAAAGATTATGATCAAAAGTAAAGATAAGAAATCTGAATTACCGCTTTGCCACTATCACTTCTGATCCGGGTGGGAAAGGAATTTTCTGAAGGCGTGCCACACATGCCTCTTTGTTTTTTTGAAAATCGGCTAACCGATCTTTCATCACGGGCTGCGAAGGAGGCAGCTCTACCCGCAGCGCATCGATTTGCACACCATTGCGCCAAAAGCGATAACACAAATGTGGGCCTGTGGCTAAACCTGTGCTGCCCACATAGCCAATGGTTTGCCCTTGCTTCACACGTGTGCCGGCAGTAATGCCCGTAGCGATTTTGCTCATGTGCAAGTAGCCGGTAGTGTAGGTGCTGTTATGATGAATCTTCACATAGTTGCCATTATTGGACGTATAGCGCGCCTCTTCCACTACACCATCACCAACACTACGAATGGGAGTACCGGTTGGGGCAGCAAAGTCGGTGCCCAGATGCGCGCGAAAAACTTTAGCGACCGGATGGAAGCGGTTAAGGTTGTAGCGCGAACTGATGCGGGTAAATTCAATCGGATATTTTAACAATGCCTTGCGCATGCTGTTCCCCTCTTCATCGAAGTAGTCCAGACCTTCACCCTGATCAAAAGGAATGGCATATTCTCCTTTGCCAAAATGCTCGAAGTAGATGCCCAGAATTTTTCCGATGCCGATGGGTTTGTTGTCGACTAAATTTTCTTCGTAAATCAACTTAAACTGATCTCCTTTTTGCAGTCGTTGAAAATCTACCTGCCAGCCGAAGATATCCACGAACTTGTTGGTTAGTTCATGCGAGATATTTAGTTGCTCAATGGTTTCAGAGAGAGACGATTCAATGCGACCGGAAACATTTTTTTCAACGGTAATCACCGGGCGCTGACAAACCTCTACTTGCAGCGAATCGTGCAGGTGAAAAATTACGTAATCAATTGGATTAGGCTCGTAGATGAGCGCGCGCACTGTTTTTACGGAATCGTGCTCGTGAATGAGCGTGTACTTTTTGTTGGCACCAATTCGGCGAAAGTCAAATACACTTTTTGAAAGCGCATTGAGTTGTTGGAAAATGCGTGAGGGCACATGTACCGAATCAAACAAATCGAAAAACCGCTGATTGCGCTTTACGTGATCTTCGATTACCCCCAACTCAGTCACCGTCATGCCATATAACACAACAGGCTTTTTTATGTCTATTTGCTGATGGGTAGAATCTTTACCTGTTGAACTGTTTTCAGGATGAAAAAACTTGTCAGCGTATTGTGTAACCCAAATAATCGATACAAATCCCAATAGGAAAGCAACAATTTGTTTTTTATACGTCATCAGTGTTTTCAAATTCAACAAAAAATAAATACAAGTTTAGCTTAAAAAATATAACTAGTGAAATTCTCCAGTTCAGATTACTTCCTAAACTTCGTCTTACCGCTGTCCAAAAATTTCACAAAGTTGGCCACATTTAGGTCGTATGGCTTGGGCGGCACCAACACATGCTCATCCAACCCCACGATTACATAAAATGGTTGAGCATTGTTATTCAATTTAGCGATTTGCAGATCGGCATTTTGTTTGCCAATGGTCTTCTTCACTTTGTTATCATAGGTAGATGTGTACCATTCATTTTCCGGCAGCACCGTTTTATCATCAACATAAAGAGCCACTACGATAAAGTCATTTTTTAATCGCTGCAGCACTTGCGGGTCGCTCCATACACGTGCCTCCATTTCGCGGCAATTGGTGCAGCCATGACCCGTAAAGTCAATGAAAAGAGGTTTGTTTTGCTGACGGGCACACACCACGGCTTGCTCGTAATCAAAATAGCCTTTGATACCATGCGGAAGATGCAAGAACTCCTCATACTTAGGTACATCGCAAATCTCATTGGACTTTTCTTTACTAGCCGCTGATATCAAATCAAAGTCGTGGGTAGAAACAGGAGGAAGATAACCTGCCAAAGATTTTAACGGAGCACCCCACATGCCTGGAATGAGATAGATTAAAAATGTAAACACAACAATGGCCAAAGAAACGCGCACTACGCTCAGGATTTTATCTTCCGCATCTTTTCCGGTATCGCCCGGCATCCGAAATCCTTTCATTAAATAAATACCGATCAAAGCTGTAATCACAATCCAAATGGCCAGATTTATTTCACGGTCTAAAATGCGCCAATGGAATGCCTGATCAGCAATGCTTAAAAATTTAAACGCCAACGCAATTTCTATAAAGCCCAGCACCACTTTTACTGTGTTTAACCAGCCACCTGATTTTGGCAGCGATTTCAACCAACCCGGAAAGAAAGCAAAGAGTGTAAATGGAATGGCAAAGGCAAGAGAAAACCCAAACATCCCCACTACGGGTTTGATTACCTCGCCCCCTGCCGATGACACCAAGATGCTGCCTACCAACGGGCCAGTACAAGAAAACGAAACCAGTACCAGCGTGAAGGCCATAAAAAATACTCCTCCCAATCCGCCTTTCTCAGCTTGTTGATCTACTTTGTTGACAAACGAATTAGGCAATGTGATTTCAAACAAACCAAGGAACGACAATCCGAAAACGATAAACACCGTGAAGAAAATCAAATTCGGAATCCACTCGGTAGAAAGATGATTAGCTGTTTCAGGGCCCATCAAAGGAGATAGAGTAGCTCCGATTAATGTGTAAATCAATATAATTGATAATCCATAAATCAATGCTTGAAATTTTGTGCCTCGTCCGGTAAAGAAACTTACCGTCATGGGGATCATCGGAAAAACGCAGGGCGTAAGCAATGCCGCTAAGCCCGCAATGAATGCAAGTATAAAAAACCCCCAAAGTGATTCACTTTTACCGGCATCTTGTTTAAGAGATGGATCTAACACTGGGCCTTTGATGGGCGGCCATTGCTGCGAAGGAGCTGCGGTTACTTCAGGCGTTGGCTCGCTGTTGCTTTTCAGATCATTCTTTTTGGGCTGCGATTCTTCTTGCGGTTTCAGTTCACTGTCTCCTGGCTTACTTTCCTTCACGTTTGTACTTTTGCCGATGGCCTTTATCTTGGTAAAAGAAAACTCCCCATCGCCCGGCACGCATTGCCCGGTCATATCGGTACAAACCTGGTATTCAAAAGTTCCCTCAATTTTAAGCGGCGTACCGAGCACTTTCACTTTTTGCCTAAACTCTCCGGTGCCTTTAAATATTTTTACATCGCATCCAAAACTATCATCATGCTTATCCAGCGGCTTGATCGGAATCAGTTTACCCACCAGTTGGTAGCTTGGATTAGACTTGAAAGTAAATGAAGTTGGAATAGGGCCATCGCAAACAAATTCAGATGAATACAAATACCAGCTTTTGTCTATGGTTGCCTTAAAAACTAACTCTATTTCCTGTCCTACCAGAGCCGATTCGGGAGCAGAATAACTCCATTTGGCAGGTTTAAGAACTTGTGCATTTGCACCAAAAGAGATTAAACAAAGGGCTATGAGTAAGCGATTTATAAACATCTTGTCCACAATTAAACAGTAAAAGTAATCAAGTAAGCGTAAATCCATTCATTTGGTTCGCATTCGGTTGTGTCCAAGCGAAATTAAACTGTAATTTTAAAGCGACAGCTGCAACTAATTGCAGACTTAAACGTCTCAATATCCAAATCAAAAAAACAACTTTAACCCAAACACATGAAACGTAAATTGATTTTTTCTTTAATCGCCTTCGCTAGTGCATGGATGGTGCAAGCTCAAACGGCTGATGAAATTATTGAAAAGTATTTAGAGAACACTGGTGGAAAAGCCAAGTGGGAGGCTGTACAAAGCTTAAAATATACGGCCAAATTAAAATTTCAAGCCTTGGAATTGCCTATGACAATGATCCAAATGAAAGATGGTCGTCAAACTTCAACCGCTTTGGTGCAAGGTATGGAATTTAGACAAGAAGTTTTTGATGGAACTAACTTGTGGGGAACAAATCAGATGACCATGAAGGCAGAGAAAAGTGATGCGGAGGCTACTGCAAACTTTAAAGTAAATGCAGGTGGAGATTTCCCTAGCCCATTCTTAGATTATAAAAAGAAAGGTTATAAAGTAGAGTTTCTTGGAAAAGAGACCATTGACGGATCAGAAACCTTTAAGTTAAAGCTCACCAAAAAACCAATTAAGGTAGACGGTGTTGAAACCGAAAGTGTAGAGTTTCATTATTTCGATACAGAAAATTATGTGCCTTTGATTGTAGAAACTGAAGTTAAGTCTGGTCCTGGCAAAGGAATGGTAAGCCAAGTTAAAATGAGCGATTACCAAGACGTGAACGGTCTTCTCTTTCCTTTTAGCATTGTGGCCGGAGCGAAAGGACAACCCGGTGGGCAAACCATCATTTTCACAGCAGTAGAACTTAATCCAAAAGTAGAGGCGTCTGCTTTTGCATTCCCGGAAGGAAAATAATTGCATTCTTATGATAAAGAGCTTCAACCATTGGAACAATTTGGTTGAAGCTCTTTCATTTTAGTCACGATTTCTAGAAGACCCGTTTCTTTATGAATTCATAGCCTGTTCTTTAGAAATATAATTTCACAATAAAACTCAATCTATATAGATGAAAAAGTTTATCATTTTATTTTTAATGATTGCCTCGATCGCCTCTTATGGCCAAGATGCTGTCACGAAAGGGAAAGAACTATTTGGTGATCTACGTGCTCGCCATATCGGACCCGCACTTATGAGTGGTCGGATTACTGATTTAGAATTACATCCTACCAACGATCGTATAATTTACGCAGCTGCCGCAGGCGGAGGGGTGTGGAAAAGTAACAATGGTGGCGCTACATTCAATCCTATTTTCGATGAATACTGCCAATCCATTGGGTCGATCGCATTAGATCCAACTAACCCTGATCAAGTAGCATGGGTTGGAACCGGTGAAACTTGGACACGCAATAGCGTTTCAGTTGGTGATGGCTTGTATAAAACCATTGATGGAGGAACCAACTGGAAAAAGATGGGTTTCGAAAAATCTGAGCGCATTGCCGGCATTCAAGTAAATTCTAAAAATGGAAATGAAGTGTATGTAGCCGTTTTAGGTGCGCTATGGAGTGATAGCGAAGATCGGGGCCTCTATAAAACTACCGATGGCGGTGCTACATGGTCTAAAATTCTATTTGTTAATAATAGCACAGGCTGTAGCGATGTGATTATCGATCCGAAAGATCCTTCAGTTGTTTATGCTGCATTTTGGGAAGTGCGCAGGTCTGCCTGGAATTTTAACTCTGGTGGTCTAAACTCAGCGTTATATAAATCGACAGATAGTGGAAAGACGTGGGTCAAGATTCACAAAGGATTTCCTGCTGGTGAACTAGGCCGCATTGCGGTTGCTGTGGCTCCATCTAACCCGAATATTCTATATGCAGTAATTGAATCTAAGAAAGATGAGGACAAAGGACTGTATCGTAGCGATGATGGCGGTGCCAATTGGAAAAAAACCAATGGCGACTTTGGTCTCGTTGTAAGACCTTTCTACTTCTCACGCATTACTATCGACCCGAAAAATCCAGATGTAGTGGCAAAGGCGGGGTTGACAGGCTCTATTTCACGAGATGGTGGTAAGACCTTCAAAGACCTTGGTTTTATGCACTCAGATATTCACGATGTGGTGTTTGATTTCAAGAATTCAGATCGAATGTATTCCGGCACAGATGGTGGGGTCTATCGATCTTGGGATGGGGGCACCACTTTTGAAATGGTAGAAAACATTCCTGTGTCACAATTCTATCATGTAAGTGTGGATAACGAAGAGCCTTACAATGTATACGGTGGATTGCAAGATAACAACTCATGGTATGGTCCATCCAGTTCACCCGGAGGAGTGGAAGCTCGCGACTGGAAAAAAGTAGGTGTAGGAGATGGCTATCGCGTATTGCCTCACCCCACTAAAAAATTAATTTATTCAGAAATGCAAGGAGCGGAAAACGTGTGGCGATTCGACCCTGAAAAAGATCAAGCAAAAGCCATTCAACCATTGCAGGCAAAGGGTGATCCTAAACTGCGCTTCAACTGGAATCCCCCAATGGCTACCAGCGCTATCAAGCCAGATCGTTTTTACATGGGTAGCCAATTTATTCACCGATCAGAAGACATGGGTGAAACATGGGTGAAAATTTCTCCCGACTTAACAACAAATGACAAAGCCAAAACGGAACAAGGGAATTCAGGTGGTCTATCTCGCGACAACTCGGGTGCTGAAAATCATTGCACCATTTTTACAATTGCCGAATCGCCACTCGATGAAAACATCGTTTGGGCTGGCACCGATGATGGTAACTTACAGATCACGAAAGATGGTGGCAAGACTTGGGTCAATACTACACCCAACATCGTAGGTTTACCTAAGAACACTGCCTGCTGGCATGTAGAGGCGAGTACGTTTGGCAAAGGTATTGCGTATGCCGTTTTCACCGGATATCAAAAAGGCGACATGGCAACCTATGTGTATAAAACAACTGACTTTGGTGCAACCTGGAAATCGATCGTGTCGAATGACATCGTTGGTTTTGCACGAAATATTCAGGAAGACTATGAAAACGAAAATCTTCTTTTCTTAGGAACTGAATTTGGTCTTTACATTACAGTTGATGGCGGCAAGAGCTGGATGAAGTTTACTAATAACATGCCTTCTGTATCCGTGCATTTCATTGATCTCCATAAAAAGACGAATGATCTTGTTTTAGGAACTCACGGTAGAGGAGTCATCATCATCGATGACATCAGTCCGATTCGTCAGTTAAATGAACAAACGCTATCAAAAGATTTGCACTTCTTTATTACTCGTCCGGCTATCATACCTGAATCAAATGGATTTGGTAGCACTGCTACAGAGACTCAATTTGTAGGAGAGAATGCAAGCCGTGCCGCCAAAATTGTTTACTATCTAAAGAAACGCCACACCATTGGCAAGATGACTGTAGAGATACAAGATCAGGCAGGTATTAAGGTGGTAGACTTAGATGCGAAGAAATCAAAAGGCATCAATGTCTTAGAATGGAATTATCGAACAAAACCACCCAAAATTGCTACAGCAAAAACGATGTCATTCGGTGGATTTACCCCTCCACGTGTACCGGCAGGCACTTACAAAGTTGTCATTCAAAAAGGGAAAGAGACGTATACCAACGATTTAGTTATTCAATATGATCCTACGTCATCAATTCCTTTGGCAGACCGTAAACAAAATGAAGAAGTAACAAAGAAGTTGTTCAATCTGACGCAGGAGCTTGCCTATATGGTTTATGAATTAGATGAAACTTTAAAGGCTGCGGAAGATCTTAAAGCTACAAATCCGGGAGCCACCAAATCGATTAAGCCGCTGATTGATGAGCTTACTAGCCTTAAGAAAACTCTGGTAAACACAGAAGGAGACAACTACGTAGCCATGGGCGAGCCTCAGCTTCGTGAAGATCTAGCCGAATTGTATGCTAAAGTGGCTTCTACATTCTTCAAAGCTTCCAAAGCAGAAACTGATAATCTGGAGGGAATCGAATCACGCTTTACTAGCGCAAAAACAGATTTGAAAAAGATCAAAGAAAAACACTTAGCCAAGTTTACGGAAGTGAGAACGAAAAACAAGTTAGAGCCTATCATTATCAAATCGTTTGAAGAATTTATTCAAACACCCTAATTAAAGAATCTTATTACAAACTAAAGGCCGTCCCAGTTAATGAGGCGGCCTTTTTTAATGCGAAAATGATCGGGCTTTCATTCTATACTTGAATTTTTATCGTTCTAAAAAATATGAAGAAACATGACGATTGAAATCAAGCGTTTAATTCATAATTTAATATCTCGTCTTTACTATCTTTTCATTAACCTTAATTAACTATTCTTAATTTTTAATAACTCATCGTGTGATTTTCAAATGATAGCTTGTAAAAAATCCATAGGGATAATCAGTGTCCATTCAACTTATACAAAAACCCATGCTTCAAAATTTTATCAAGTCTGCCCTGCGCAACATTGTTAAGAATAAAGCCTATTCTTTCATCAATTTTATCGGGCTTACCAGCGGCCTGGCGCTGGCATTGTTGATAGTGGCTTATGTGCGTAATGAAACAAGCTATGATCAGTTTCACACCAAGGCCGAGCGACTCTATCGATTTGGCTACACGGTGTCCAATGGTATGCAAATTGCGAGCACGCCCCCTCCCATCGCACCGGCGTTAAAAGACTACTATCCGGAAGTGGAAGAAGTGGCTCGCGTGTATGGACGAAATGTAAGTATCAGCTTGCCGGGCAGCACCGATGCCTTTGAAGAAACGGGTGTATTCTTTGCCGACTCCGCTTTCACCAACATGTTTTCGTTACAATTTGTGCAAGGCAATCCGCACCGTGCCCTTCATGACAAATACACGATTCTAATCAATGAAGAAATGGCTACTAAATATTTTGCCAATCGCAACCCCATTGGCGAAACGCTGATTCTTTCCGGGCGGCAATCTTTTAAAGTGGTAGGTGTAGTTAAAAACTTTCCCAACAACTCACATCTCCGTTTTAACATGTTAGTGCCCTACGACGACATGTTTGATTTGGAAGATGAAAAGACAGAACAGGTGCTACGCGCCAATCTGGCAAAGAACTTTGTCATCAGCCATTCCTACACCTACGTTCTGTTAAAAGAAGGCGCTACCCCTGAGCATATTAATGCGACCATGGGCGATTTTTTGAAAGCCAAAGCACATCCGAGTTTGGTAGTGGGTCAGGTTTTTGCGCTGATGGCCTTGGTGGATCTGCACTTGAAGAGTACTTATCTGGGCGAGCCTACACCCACAAACACAATGACGAACATTTACATCTTTATCGGCATTGGTGTTTTGACCTTGCTGATAGCTGCCATTAACTATATCAATTTAAGTACAGCCCAATCGCTTACCCGCATGAAGGAGATCGGGCTACGCAAAATTCTGGGCTCACTGCGATCTCAGTTGATTGTTCAGTTCTTAGCCGAGAGTTTCATTTTTTGCATGGTATCGCTGCTGACTGCGTTTGTGGTATTTTATTTTGCGCTTCCGCTGATGAATTTATTGACCGAAAAAACACTGTCGTTCAGTGAAGTAATTGACAGTCGTTTGCTGCTGGCTTCTCTTATTCTGATGATCGTGCTCACGTTTTTAGCCGGTGGCTACCCGGCCTATTTTGTCACACGCTTTGAATCGGTGAGTGCATTGAAGGGGGGCGATCACCGCGGTGGAGGTAAGCTACTGCTGCGCAGGGCGCTGGTAGTTTTTCAGTTGGCAATCACTTGCTTGTTACTCTCCGGCTCTATGCTGATCTGGAAGCAACTTCGCTATCTGGAAACCAAACCGCTCGGGTTTCAAAAAGAACATATCATTAATATTCCTTTGCAAAGCCAAAACTTAAATGGCTATTTCCAACAGGGAGATTCTACTTTCAAAACGCGCCTCCAAAGTTTTCGCGATAAGATTGAGCAACAAAGTGGTGTGAAGAAAACCGTTCTCTCGTCCGGCTCACCAGGAGCAGGAGCTATTTTTCGCGGCACTATTCCAGAAGGATTTACAAAGGAAGATAATATGTACATCGCCAACCTGGCGGCTGATTACGACTTTCTGGAAGCCTTTGACATGAAACTTTTGGCGGGTCGTGGTTTTAGTAAAGAATATGGAACCGATGTGAAGGAAGCATTTGTGGTAAACGAAATGGCGGTAAAAGAATTTAAGTGGGAAACACCCGAGAAGGCTTTGGGCAAAACGATTGACCGCGAAGGAAAGAAAGGAAAAGTAATTGGCGTGATTGAAGATTTTAATTTCATGTCATTGACCAACGCAATTTCACCTCTGGTGCTTTCGATGGATCAAAATCAATTCAATACACTTTCTGTTCGATTTGAAAACGAGAATGTGTCGGGTACCATCAAAACCATTGAAAAAGAATGGAATCAAATTTTTCCGGAGAAGGCTTTTGAGTTTGGTTTTTTAGATGAACAACTCAACCAACAATATTCCAACTACGAAAATTTTGGGTTGATCATTCAAAGCTTTACGGGCATTGCCATTTTGATTTCTTGTCTGGGTGTTTATGGATTGATCCTATTTATGGTGCAGCGCAAGGTAAAAGAAATTGGCATTCGAAAAGTGATGGGTGCTACACTGGGGGATCTGCTGAACATGATTTACAAAGAGTTTCTTGTGTTGATTGGTATTGGGTTTGTTCTTGCGGTGCCCGTATCGTATTACTTTACCAATGAATGGCTAAACAATTTTGTGTATCACACTTCCGTGGATGTGTTTACCTATCTGATCAGTTTGGTGTTGGTTACGTGTATTGTGCTGCTTACCATTACCTATCAATCCATCAAGGCAGCCATTGCTAATCCGGTTCAATCTTTGCGCAGCGAATAAACTACATCTTTCAAACATTTTTTATCAAGCAAAATCGAGGTGCAGCGCACCGAAAAATTATATTTCGAATCATACCGTATCCGCCGGGTAGCGCAATCCCATCTTTTCGCGAATGCGATCAAGAGTTTCCATTAACAAAAGCGTATCATCCAATGTTCGCAGCAGGCTTTCGGTTTGGCCGTTCAACAAACAATCGGTTACATGTTGTGCCTCATATTCATACCCAAAACCTTTTGCCGTGTCAAACGAAATCACCTCGCAGCTATCGACCGTGGACGGATAAAACTCCAGTTGAGTGGTGGGGCCATGGAATCGATGGGTGAGGCGTATCCGCCCGTGTTCCCCTACAATATCTGCACCTGTTGCAAGATGCGATTGAAAGGTAGAAAATAATTGTGCCGTAGCCCCGTAGTGATAACGGAACTGCATGGCACACTGGTCATCAGCACCCGTAAGTGCAAAAAATCCCTCAGCAAAAATTTCATCGGGAACACCCAATAAATCCAGCGCGAGAAATACCGGATAAACACCAATGTCCAGAAGCGAGCCTCCTCCCAAATTGAGGTCGTAGATACGCGGAGAAATAGGCTCTGCCGGTTTGAAACCAAACTCAGCGTGTATGTATTGAATTTTTCCAATTTTCCCTTCGAGGATGAGTTCTTTCACTTTTACATAATGTGGCAAAAACCGCGTCCAAAAAGCCTCCATCAAAAAAACATTTTGTGATCGAGCCAGTTCAATCATCTCTTTCGCCTGCGTTGCGTTGATGGCAAATGCTTTTTCGCAAAGCACCGCCTTCTTGTGTTGCAGACAAAGGATGACATGCTCGTAATGGAGCGCATGAGGTGTAGCGATATAAATAACGTCTACATACGCATCGGCTACCAACTCCTTGTACGATGCGTAGGCTTTTGTGGCACGAAATTCCTGCGCAAAGTCGGAGGCAGTTTCAATTGAGCGAGCAGCCACTGCATGTAGTTCCGCATGTTCCACAAGAGCTAAATCAGCGGCAAATTTTCGTGCAATCTTTCCGCAGCCGAGGATGCCCCAGCGAATGGTTTTATTCATAAATCTAACGTTTCAGATGTGCTGGCATTTTGAAATGTCGGCACTATTAATTTAAAGCAAGGGCCCACTAAAAACCTTCTATTCATCACCTCAACCCTTTCTCTTCTCCACCGAGAGAAGGGTGAAATTGAGTTTTTAGATGTGCCCGCAAGATAATCCCAAAACGTTTATTCCAACAATTTTATCCGATAGGTGACGAATCCTGACGACACTGGCAGAATGTTCCATTCTGTGCACTGCAGTGTTCAAAAGTGCAACACATTCAAAAAGAGTTATTGCATTGCGCATTGAAATGATGGATTTATTAGCTGGCAGCAATTTTGCGTGTTACCTAAGAACAAAACACATTTTTATAAGTGTCTTGCTCCTTTGAATAAAAATCTAAATCAATGAAAACACTTCTTACCCTTGTACTCTGGTGTTTGCTTTTTGTGCTCTGCTGGCCGCTGGCACTTCTCGTTTTAATTTTCTTTCCGTTGATCTGGCTACTGCTTTTGCCTTTTCGAATTGTTGGTTTTACACTTGAGGCGGTGTTTAAATTAATTGGAAGTATTTTGATGTTACCCTTCCGGTTATTGGGAATTAAAGCGTAAACGTTTTATCCTGGTCTTCTTTTTTTACAATTAAATAAGGCTTCCCTGTTTCGATGCTATTGCCACTCATGACCGTATTTACTTCCTTTTGGTTGGCGAGAAAAAGTTTTGTTCCTACTTTAAAAGTGAGTTCTTTCGTTCCGCCTGGCCACATCCAATAGCCTTGTGTTCCGTTTCCGTTATCTCCTGGCGTATACGATATGAGTGTTAGTTTCTTCGGGAGAATGGATGCATTCTTAATTTTGAATGTAACGGGTTCATTACTTTGTGAATAGCATGCGATAGCCGCAAAGAACATGATCAGAGTGAAGAATAATTTACTTTTCATCATAAAATTTATTTTAAGTTTAGTTTTTATAGCCCATCGATAATCTAACATCTCCTCCCAAATCCAGTTTTACACTTGCCGGGTCCTCGGATTTGTTTTCAATAATCAACGCTGTGTTTTTATCGGCATAGACGTGCACCGTTTCTTTCGGCTTTATTACCGAAAATGAATGTGTACTATCCATAAGCGTCTTTTGATACACCGTGATGGGATGGGCAGAAAGATTTTTGAGCTTAGCATTAAAATATCCGTGCGGATTGTATCCCAACACAAAGCTTTCATTGGCAGCAAATGTTGGTAATGGAGAAATATGATCTGCAAGCCGAAAAGAGACTAGTGAGCGCGAGAAGTACTAAGATTTTTTGGTTCATAGTAGGTTATGTTTTTGTTCGGAAGGAAGAACACAAACGTAACCCAATGGTTTGTCACGAGTTGTAACAAGTAGTCATGACGCGTAATTTGTGAAGAAGAGAGTCATTCAAATAATGAACGGTACCAATGTTACATTCAAATACCTAATCGAAAATGGTAAAGTACTCGTGAAATTTAAAAATTCTGTAGCGTTGGTTACCACTCAACTCACGCAGTATACCTAATCTTTCAAAATCCGCTACTAATTTGTAGGCCGATACTTTAGAAAGTCTTGTAATTGTAGCCACTTCATCGGGTCTTATGATAGGGGTTGAGAAGAGTTGATTTAAAAGTATTTGAGCCGATTTCATTCTTTTACCTAGTTGAGGTATTCGATTGATCTCACAGTCTTTTTTTAACTCCAATATTTTTCGCAATCCGTGTATTGCTTTTTCTGAAGTTTCAATCGTTCCTACTAAAAAAAATTTTAACCATGATGTTAAGTCATTTCTAGTTCGAATGGCCATTAAATTATCGTAATACGAGCTTCTATGGCGTTCAAAAAAGTCAGATAAATAAAGTACTGGTTTCTTCATTATACCTGTATCCAGAAAATAGAGTGTAATCATTAGTCGGCCAATTCGACCATTGCCGTCTAAAAAAGGGTGAATGGTTTCGAATTGGTAATGCGCAAGCGCAACTTTAATAATATGAGGAAGGCCGGTATCTTCACTGTGTAAGAAGTTTTCAAGATCGCCCATTAAAGGTCCGACTTCTTGCCAAATGGGAGGGATAAAAACTGCATCCTTTAAACTTGATCCTCCGATCCAATTTTGACTTGTCCGAAATTCTCCGGGCATTTTATGTTTGCCACGCACATTTTTTAATAGAATAGAGTGGGCCTGCCGCAATAATCGACTTGATAGCGGGAGCTTTTCAAGATTGATTAGACTTTCATTCAATGCCTGGATGTAATTATTGACTTCCTGCCAATCATTTTTCTTTTCAGGATCTATTTCTCCTTCTAAAAGCATTGCTTCTTCCATGTTGGTTTGTGTGCCTTCGATCTTACTCGATAGAGTCGCTTCCTTTACCACATGTAGTTTTATAAAATGATCTGAATCTGGAACCAATTCAGAATAGGCACTAAGCTCTCCAAGCTTAAGATTGGCTTTTTCTATCAATGGAAGCAAATCAGCAAAGTCAAATCGGTATTGCTTATTGATAGATGTAGGTTGAAAAGCCTTATAACCTGATTGTTGAATGAATGTCCCAGCCTTAAAATCCATCTTGCTTATTTGTTAAGCAAAGTTAACTAAATAGTCGAATAAGTTAACTTTAGTGGTAGTAAAGTTAACTTAGAGTATGCCTAAGTTAAGTTTAGTGAACTAAATTGAACAGAACACAGGTTAGAGCCCCTTTTTTAATCACTCCTCACAACTTTCGCAGGGGGTTAATTTGTTTCCAGACTTATTGTTAAACAATTTTTCGTCTACAGCAACTTTCAAAAAGAAGCCAGAATTTTTCCCAAAAACTCCTTCAAACCAAAAACCTCTGCCAGGCCAATAGAATAGGAATCTGAATCAGGAGTAATGACATACCCTTTTTTCAAGCCCAGATCTTCCACTGTCTGATAGAATCCCTTCGATACCACAGGCGTGTTGTTTAGTTTAATCTCAATGGCCGCTACCGGTTCGATTCCTTTTACCAATACAAGATCTGCTTCTGCTCCGTGGTGCGTTCGGTAGAAAAAAGGTCGAATTCCATCCGGCAATCCTTGAATAATCTGTTCGATTACAAAGCCCTCCCATGACGCTCCCGCTACAGGATGTCCTAAAAGACTTGGGTAGTCATCTATATTTAATAGCGCATGAAGAAGCCCCGTATCACGCACATATATTTTAGGCGATTTCACCAAACGCTTTGACGTATTAACAAACCAAGGCTCTAAACTTCTTACCAAGAAAGCTCCCTCCAAAAAATGAAGATATCTCTTCACGGTTGGGCCACTCACCCCCAAAGAGTTTGAAATTTTTTGAGCATTCCAAATGCCTCCTTGTTGATGGGCAAGCATCTGCCAAAAATTGCGAACGTTACTCACTGAAATCTCACTACCAAACAACAATGTGAGGTCACGCTCTACAAAACTACGAATCAACTGTTGCCGCCAGAGAAGGCTTTTTGATAGAGAACTTGCCGTTAACGATGATGGAAATCCGCCCCGAATCCAAAGCGTATTTACCGATATTTTATTCTTTGCCGCCTCCATGAAAGTGATGGAGGGTAATTCGATATATTGAATGCGTCCGGCAAGTGACTCACTAACTCCTTTCACTAAATCGGGCGACGCAGATCCTAATAACAAAAATCGACCGGGTTTTCGATGTTCGTCGATGGCTGGGCGAAGTTCTGTAAACAACGTGGGTATAATTTGTACTTCATCAATGATTACCAACTCCGCTTCGTGCGCTTTAAAAAAAGTCTCTGCATCTAAAAGTTTGTTGCGGTCGGAATTTTTTTCCAGGTCTAAAAAAATGACCTTCTTTTTCAATTTATGCGCCAGCGTGAGCGCCAGCGTACTTTTACCAATCTGACGAGGACCCAACAATGCCACAGCTGGGAATTGTTTGAGTCCCCTTTCAAGTTCAGATAAATAAACGCGATTGATCATTTACAAAGATAACAACTTACCGTGAAAATTAAAAGTTAAACTTTCAATTTTCACGGTTGGTATTTTCGTAAAATGTTGATATTCAGTTATTTCTTTAACACACTCAACACTTCATTCAATTTGAGCAATGCCTCCACAGGACTGATCGTATTGATGTCGATTTTGCTGAGCATTTCGTGGATGGCCTTTGACTTGGGGTCGATTTCGAATAGACTCATTTGCTGCGTGGCCTTGGGTAGCTCGGCAAAATCGCGTTGCTTGTCTTTGTGCTTATCTTTTTCGAGGAACTGTAAAATTTCGTTGGCGCGCAGCACCACCTTGTTGGGCATGCCGGCAATTTGAGCCACGTGGATACCAAAGCTATGTTCGCTGCCACCTTCTTTCAGTTTGCGCATGAAGATGATTTTATCGCCAATCTCTTTTACACTTACGTTGAAGTTTTTGACGCGCACAAAATCTTCTGCCAGTTGATTGAGTTCGTGGTAGTGTGTGGCAAACAATGTTTTCGGTTTAAACTCTTTGTGTTGATGCAGGTACTCTACGATCGCCCATGCAATGGAAACACCATCGTATGTGGACGTGCCGCGGCCGATTTCATCCATCAAGATCAGACTGCGATCACTGAGGTTATTTAAGATGCTGGCGGTTTCCGTCATCTCCACCATAAAAGTAGACTCGCCGCGCGAGAGGTTGTCGCTGGCACCAACGCGTGTAAATATTTTATCGACAATGCCAATAGTAGCGGCTTCGGCAGGAACAAAACTTCCCATCTGCGCCATCAACACAATCAATGCGGTTTGTCGCAGCAATGCCGACTTACCCGCCATGTTCGGTCCGGTGATGATGAGAATCTGTTGTGTTTCTGTATCCAGATAAATATCGTTGGGCACATAGCTTTCGCCCACCGGCAATTGTTTTTCAATCACGGGATGGCGACCGGCTTTGATGGCTAGACGGGTGGACTCGCTGATTTCTGGTTGAGCATACTTATTTGCTTTCGCGGTAAGCGCAAAAGAGAGCAAACAATCCAACACAGCAATCACTTTCGCGTTTTGCTGAATCTGTGAAATGTAATCGGCCGTGTGCTGCACTAATTCCAAAAAGAGTTTCTGCTCAATCGCGCCTAGTTTTTCTTCGGCTGTGAGAATTTTCTCTTCATACACTTTCAACTCTTCGGTGATGTAGCGTTCGGCATTGACCAACGTCTGCTTACGAATCCAGTCGGCTGGCACTTTATCTTTGTTGGCGTTGCTCACTTCCAGGTAGTAGCCAAACACTTTGTTGTAAGACACCTTCAGCGAATTGATGCCGGTGCGTTCTACTTCACGCTTCTGCACTTGCAGCAAATAATCCTTTCCCGCGAAAGCGATGCTGCGCAACTCATCCAATTCGGCGTTCACACCTTCTTTGATAATGCCACCCATGTGAATGAGCATGGGCGCATCTTCCTTTAGTTCTTTTTCAATTTTCTCCAACAGAAATTCACAGCGATGCAGTTGGTCACTCAGTTTAGTGAGCTCGGGTTTGCCTGCTTTGGCCAGCACCTCTTTGATGGGAAGAACTGCCTGCAACGAGCGCTTGAGTTGTTGCAACTCGCGCGGGTTGATGCGACCCACGGCCACCTTTGAAATGAGCCGTTCCAAATCGGCAATCTGATGCAAGTGCTCACTCAGACTTTCTGCCAACTCGGTAGAATTATAAAAGTGCGACACGGTTTGCAATCGCTCGTCGATGGCCGCTTTTTCTTTTAAAGGCAACAACATCCACTGGCGCAATTGGCGCGAGCCCATGGCCGTGATGGTTTGATCAAGCACCTGAAGCAAAGGCACACCGCCTTCATTGCTGGAGTGTACGATTTCTAAGTTGCGAATGGTGAAGCGATCGAGCCACACATATTTTTCCTCATCGATGCGGGCAATGCGGGCAATGTGATTCGTCTCTTTGTGTTCGGTTGCTTCGAGGTAATGCAAGATGGCACCTGCAGCGATGATGGCTTCGTTCATGCCATCAATGCCAAAGCCTTTGAGTGAATTGGTTTTAAACTGATTGATCAAGCGTTCGTGGGCGAAGTCGAATGCATACACCCATTCATCGAGCGCAAAGGTGGCATAACCTTCGGCAAATTGATTTTCTAATTTTTCGCGATTCGTTTTTGAAAAGAGAATTTCCGCAGGGCTAAAACTTTGAATGAGTTTGTTGATGTATACTTCTGTGCCTTGTGCTGTATAAAAATCGCCGGTGCTGATATCTAAAAAAGAAACACCCCAGATCGTTTTGGTGACGTGAACGGAAGCCAGAAAGTTATTCTGTTTTTTCTCCAACACGTTGTCGTTGAATGACACCCCGGGTGTTACCAATTCCGTCACGCCTCGCTTGACGATACCCTTCACAAAACGAGGGTCTTCGAGTTGGTCGCAGATGGCTACGCGGTTGCCTGCTCGCACCAGCTTAGGCAGGTAATTGTCGAGTGCGTGGTGTGGAAATCCGGCCAATTCAATTTCAGAGGCAGAGCCATTGCCCCGCTTGGTGAGCGTGATGTCCAGTGCTTTGCTGGCTTTGATTGCATCTTCACCAAATGTTTCGTAGAAATCGCCTACCCGAAAAAGTAATAATGCCCCCGGATACTTCGCCTTGATGGCGTTGTATTGCTTCATTAACGGGGTGTCCATTGCGTTTGCTCCTGCCATAATCGACAAAGATAATGCCATACCCCATAAATGGGTGGTGAGGGAGGCACAAAGTATATTTTTTATTTGTGGATGGCTCTATAATTTTATCGCCATCAACACCTGCGAGAAAACAGGGAATATAAGCTATGAAAAAGTTACTAAACTTTAATGACAAGCCGTATGAGGTACAAGTGATGTATTTGATTGCATTCGTCGCTATCACGCGGGTGCTGATTGGGTTGGTGATGGATGTGATGAAAGAGCCCATGCGCTGGGACGAAGTGATAACAGACGTTGCCGTATTGTTTGTTTTTGTCAGCCTGCTTATCGCTGCCACCGACAAGACGCGCTCGCGCACAAGTCATCCGCTGTTTGGCGTGGTGCTGGTTACTTTATTAGCCTTAAATTTTTTACAGTTCGGTGGGGTGCAGGGCAACTCGCGTTTCAACTACTATGGTGGTTTTATCATTATCATTTTACTCTACAAAGACCGCGTAATGTATTGGCTGCTGGTGTACCAAAGCTGTCTTATCATATTCCTTACGTTCCTTACGATTTCGTCTGCTGATGCAAATCCCTTTTTTGTAGCCATCGATGAGAGCTATGTTGACTTTCTATTCATGATTGTATCGATGGGAATTCTCACCTACCATCTAAAACTGATGACAGCGCGTGAAATAAACCGACTGGAAGAATTATCGACTTATCTTAATCATCGTGTATCACGAGCGAAAGAGTTGAATCATCAACTGGTGTGGCAAGGTCAGGAGTTAGCAAAAGCCCAAGCACTTTTAGAAGCGGAAGTGCAAAAGAAAACAGTCACCATTTTAGAACGACAGCGTGCTATTGAAAAATATATTTACATGAACACGGTGGTTATTCAAGAACCCATTCAAAAGTTGAATGAAGAAATGAGCAAACTAAATGATGAAACGTTATTGAATTCTATGATGATGGCGTCGCAGGTGGAGCTAAATGAAAAGTATAAAAATATTACCGAAGCATTACTGGCCAATGAAAAGCTTAGTCGAACCTGCGTCTAAAGAGTCCTTAAGTCATGAAAAGGAAATGTTGCTGTTTGGCTTGCTATTGGCCATTGCCTTTCAACTCTTGCTGTTGCTGAGCAGCATGCTGCAAACGTTTTATCCGGAGTTAGTGCGGTTGTACATATTTTTTACATTACTCCTATTTTTTCTCTATTTGTTGGTGCAAAAAGTAGGAGCCAGCCCCGCAGTATTAATCACCATTCATTTATCAGCACTGAGTGCCTTCACCTATTTCTGGGCCAACTATGGCGGTATGGCAGGCACTACACCTAGTTACGTTTGTGTTTACATCATTTTTATTGTTGTGTGTTCCAGCGGGCGTTCGCGGTGGATCATTTTTGGTTTGTTTGCACTCTTTCTGGCAGTGTGCCTCAGGTACCCTACTTGGTTGGGGATGGACTCGTTGTGGGAGTCACACAAAATCGGCAAGATACAACATGGTCTCAACTACCTATTGACTTGTGTTTTGATTATCGCATTTGCGCTTTACGTAAAAGGGAAATTGCTTTATTACCACCAGCGTATTTCACAACGCTCGCGCCAGTTGAATCAGATTGCCCAAACATTGAATCTCCAAAATCAGCAACTCGCCATACGCCAGGATGCCACACGCATCATTAATGAAAATCTGGAGGTGCTGGTGGAACAACGCACCCGCGAAGCGGAACTAAAAAGTAAAGAGCTAACGGAGTATGCCTTTATTAACGCCCACATGCTGCGCGAGCCGTTATGTCGAATTATCGGTATTCTCTATTTGATTGAAAATGAAAACAGCCATCGCCTGCCCGAACACATCGCCGAGATAAAACACCTCACACTCCATATTGATAACCATGTCCGCGAGATCAATCGGATTTTGAGTTAGTCTTTTTAACATCCCGTTAGCAATTCATTAGGATCACATTAACATCTAGCCGAAAAATGTGCCGCTACCTTTGAGCCACATAAACCCATGATGCTATGAAATACCTACCTATTGTTTTCTTTATTTGCTGCGCTCTTTCTGTTTCTGCACAATTGCATGAGAAAAAACTTTTGAATGAAGTTTCCCCGGCACAACTTGAGCAGCTACCCTATTCGGAATGGTACGTTGCAAATCGGGATACCTATCATCCTAACAAAACGGTGATAGATGCCTTGTCAAAGCAAAAGTTGTCTTCATTCACAATTCACATTTATTTTGGTTCGTGGTGCGGTGATAGCAAACGCGAGCTGCCCCGCCTGATGCGTGTATTGAACGAAATCCATTTTCCTAAAAAAAACATTTCGCTGATTGGAGTAGATGATTCAACGGAAGTGTACAAACAATCACCCAAACGATTGGAGGCCGGCTTGAATATTTATCGCGTACCTACATTTATTGTTTTCGAAGGAAAAAACGAGATCGCTCGAATTGTGGAATATCCCGTTGAAACTTTAGAGCGCGACTTGCTTGCGATTTTTTCGCGAAAAGCTTACCAACCCAACTATGCAGCCTATACTCAAATTACGCAATGGAAAAAAGAAGGTCTACTGACGGATGAGAATATCAGCGCGCGTGGTTTAGCCATGAAAATCAAAACAAGTGTATCGGGCGAATCGGAATTGAACGCATGCGGCTATGTGCTGATGGCCAGTGGTGAGACGAAAGAAGCGATTACTGTTTTCCGTATCAATGCGAATCTGTTTCCGCAGTCTGCCAATTGCTACGACAGTCTCGGCGAAGCGTATGCCAAAGCCGGATTGATCGACAAAGCCATTCAGGCTTATGAAGTTGCGCAGCGTCTCGATCCAACCAATGCGGGTATTCAGGAACGTTTGAAAAAACTGAAGGGCTAGTTTGTGTGATTATTTTCTTTGCCACGTATAAATCAAGCCCAAGCTTAAGCCAACACTATACGGTTTCAGTTGGAATGGTTCATTCAATGACTCCGTTGTATAAAACGACTGTGTGAAGTTGGGTTGTACATACATTTTTAATTGATTGCTAAACGCATATTCATTTCGATACAAAATCTGATAAGCCAAGTAGCCGGATTGCGCATTGTTGTATGTGTCTCCCTGGCTTTTTTGATGCAGCCCGTGTTGATACCAAAGGCCCGCTCCTATTTTTTGAGTAAGCGGGCCTGCTTTTAGCTGATACAGAAATCCTGTTTGTAAGCCTATGTTATTCATTTGGTAATTAACTTTTTGCCCGTGTTCGCTTACGTTTATTTTAAACGCCATCGGGTTATCTGTTGTAACTATGTCGTTGCCATCACCACGATTGAACCGATACAACAACGTTTGATTTTGATGGTAATACGAAAGACCAATATAAATTTCGAAGGATGAACTGATCGGGAGCTGCCAGCCGGTTTCGAAAGCAATTCCAAATCGTTGAGCTGAAAATACGCCTTCATTTACAACTTGTGTAACCACTACGTTATCGTTTTGCAAAGGTGTTACTTGCCGATAGTTCATGGACGGAGAAAGGGCAAAATAAAAGTTCATGCCGCGTTTCTTTTTCTTGGGCAGAATAGTGGGCTCATCGGTTGCTTTTGCCAGCGAATCGGAAGCAACTTTGCTGATCTGCTGTGTACTATCCGTTGCCTTTGCTTCTGTTGCAAGGATTGGTTCATCGTGTCTCGAATCATTTGCCACCAACTGAGTCTCGTTCGCGCTTACGCTCTCTTTCGTTGCGTCATCCGAAAAAAGAGGAGCCTGTGATTGATGCCCCTCGTCGCTTGCTGATGTAGAGTTACTCTTGGCAATTGCTTGTGGACGTTGATGATCGGATGGTGTTTTTGAATTTATGGTCTGACTTTCGGTGTTGTTATTATTTCTTTCTGACTTGTTGAAATTGGCGTTGACTTCGGGGGTGATTCGATTCATGTCTTTTGCAATTGCTTTCTGCTCTGATTGTAGTGCTGCCGGCTGAAGGGTGACTAAAAACAAAAGCGAAGCCAGCGCTATACCCAAGGCCGTATGATCAATCCACGCTACTCCATCTTTAGTTTTCGATTGAGTGGCCGTTGCAATGTTTTTCCAAACAAGTTCGTCTGGCGCTTCCTGGTAATTACGCAGGCGGCTTCCTAACTGTTCAAATAATTCATCGTCAGGCAAGTTTTTCATAATAGTCGGCCAGTGACTGGCTTTTTAGTTTTTCCTGTAATAGTTGTTTGGCACGGTGCAGTTGCGACCTCGAAGTACTTTCCGATACTTCTAGCATTTTAGCTATCTCCGCATGGTCATATCCCTCCACCACAAAAAGGTTGAAAGTCATGCGACAGCCGTCGGGCAACTCGCCAATGCACCTGAGAAGAAATTCGTCCGTAGCCTCAGAGAGTAATTGAGCTCCCGCACTTGATGAACTGCCCTCGGTAATAGTCGTAAACATGGATTGATGTGCTTTGGCTTTGTGGTAATGATCGATGGCTGTGCGCACGGTGATGGATTTTACCCAGCCTTCCAATTTCTCATCGGACTCCAGGCGGTGGATGTTGCGAAATATTTTAATGAACGCATCTTGCAAAATATCTTGTGCCTCCTCTTTTCGTTTGGCGTAGCGTCTGCAAATACCCATCAGAATACCTTTAAAATGGTCGTACATCAACCGCTGCGCCTGCGGGTTGCCTTCTTTACATCCATTGAAAAAGGGGAAGCTCTTCATTATGCAAATAACCCTCGCGCTTTTGATACGCGAGGGTTGACTTATGGGCACCTCTAAAAACCCTTCTTTCATCACCTCAACCCTTGCCCTTATCCACAGATAGAAGGTTGAATTGAGTTTTTTAGAGGTGCCCTTATGATTTTATCTGTTTTTTAGTTCGATCGCTTAATCAAAACATATCCTTCACTATTCTTATCGCCATTGCTGATGCGGTAGGTTAGCTTATCATAAGGCTGATCTTGCACACCTTTGTATTCAATCTTCTTTTTTCCATTTTCGGTAATGATGGTGGCCGTTCCAAAAATCGGTGCGTTGATAATTTCTATTTCTACCTCACGACCGCAGAGAATATCATTTTGAAGTACATCTAAAACGCCTTGCTGATTTGCGCTGTTCGAAATATCGAAAACATCGGTCACAGCAGTTAACACGCAAGCTCCAATCGAATCCGTATTCACTTTGATATACACTTTAGCGTTCTTACTTGTTCCATCAATCGTTACCTTATATGTGAGTGAATCCAAAAAACCATTTACAGCCAGTTGTGATGGACGATAAACTACCAAATCATTTTCAATAAAGGCCGTGCCATTGGTAGGTGCTTTTGAAACGGTTACACTGAAATTGGTTTGTGCCGTGCAAAGCTGGTCATTGTCTAAGATAGGGACTCGTACTTCCGTAAATTCTTGTGAAGAGACATAAACATCATTTTCTAAATTAAAAGCGCAAACCGCTTCTCCAATTAATAGTACATAACCAAATGCTTGAACAGAGGGATTCGCTTTAAGGGTTACGGTGTAGATCAGCTTATCAACTCCTGCAAAAGTAGCGCCTGGCGTGTACAAAATAGACGAACCAGTGACAGAGGCCGTTCCAAAATAGGGAGGAAAATTTGTCTCCGGGCTATAGATGGCAAGATTCACATCATTAGCTGTATAGGTGGATAATACATCATTCTTCAACACATCAATGTTAATGGGCGTGCCCACCTTTACACCAAATACAATATCATCCGTCGGGTAAATTCCTGATGGAAGACTGGTAGAATCCTTTTGCACAATGATGATGCTATCTTTTTTAACGGGCTCATTCTTTTCATTATAAAGAGTGAACGCAAATGCATCGCGCATATCTTTTGTAGACTGGCCAGGGTTGACTTCATACTGCATCAATCCCTTTCCCAGGTTCACCAATTTTCCTTTTGAAGCAGGTGAGGTAATAGCTACCGTGAGAGACTGGGTCGAATTGACTTTAGCCGCCAAATCAATGATGACAGAACTGTTGGGTTGAATGAAAATCGTTGTGCCTTTTAATTCGGCTTGGTTTTTCACATCCGGGTCCACTTCTAGCTTATCGCATGCGGCGACCAAGACAATAAGTAGAAAAAACAACATCTTTTTAAGGTTGTCGCGATACATGCTGGTTGAAGCGATCGATTTCATAATGATTCAATTTTAGTTTCTTGCTGCTAAAGACTTGTTATCTCAGCCAAATGTTGGAATGCTTTTAAAATTATTACTCCAATCGAGTGCTAAATCGGTAGAAACGGGTAGTGAACCTCCGATTCCAGCGATTAAACATCAGTATATTCGCAACATGAACCTTCCTAATTTAAAACAGCGCTGCCTAATAATTGGTTTTGTCGGCTTTTTCCTGATAGCTGGCTGTTCTACCAATAGTAAAAATCAAAAAGCGGAAGTCAAAGATACCACTTGGGCACTATTGCCCTTTCAAAAAGTGGATAGCGTCAACCCAATTCTATCGGCAGGTAGTGGAAAATTCATCTGCCCTATTTTAAGTAAAGAGGTGAACTGGGAAGAGAAAGATGTTTTCAATCCAGCTGCCGTGGTGCGCCATGATACTGTTTTCCTGATTTATCGTGCCGAAGATACCATTGGAAAATATGCGGGCACTTCGCGGCTGGGGTTAGCGGCCAGCACCGATGGGCTACGCTTTACTCGAAAAGTGGAACCGGTATTTTATCCGCAAGAAGATGCCATGAAAATATATGAATGGGAAGGTGGCGTGGAAGACCCTCGCATTGTAGAAAGTGCAGATGGCTTGTACATCATGACATACACGGCCTATGATGGGAATCTGGCGCGCTTGTGTCTGGCCACCTCACGCGACTTGCTTCATTGGAAAAAAGAAGGGCTGGTGTTGCAAGGCAAATACACCGATACCTGGAGTAAATCGGGAGCGATCGTCGCGAAGCAAGTGGGCGAGCGAATGGTGGCTCAAAAGATCAACGGAAAGTTTTGGATGTACTTTGGAGATACTGATTTGTTTATGGCCACGTCTGATGATTTGATTCACTGGCAACCGCTGGAAGAAAACGGAAAACTTCAGTCGGTGCTTCAACCGCGCAAAGGCTACTTCGATAGCCGTTTGGTTGAAAGTGGTGCCTTTGCATTGCTGACCGAAAAAGGAATTGTGTTGATGTACAATGGAATGAACTTAGAACAAGGTGGCGACAGTACGCTGGCAAGCGGAGCCTACTGTGCCGGTCAGGCACTATTTGATTCGCAAGATCCTACTCGATTGATTGACCGCCTCGAAAAAAATTTCCTGCGCCCAGATAAGCCTTACGAAATCACTGGACAAATCAATCAGGTTTGTTTTGTTGAAGGTCTTGTTCACTTTCGTGGAAAATGGTTTTTATACTTTGGCACCGCCGATTCGAAAATTGCATTGGCTGTTTCGCAAAAGTGATTCTCACTAAACTTTTATTCTTCCCTGCGCATGGGGCCGCGGTGGGGCAAAGTAAAAATTATGAAGTTGGTGATGGGAGGAATGACGGGAACATCAGCTAGGTTAAACTATCACCTTGCCTTCAAAAAAAGTATTGAATATCCTTTTGCACTTAACTGATTTTCAATATTTCGTTAACCCTTTGCTTAAACGTCTGCCCGATCGGCAGTTCTGTATCATCAATTAATAAAATACAGAATGGATAAAATGGATGGCTACGAGGTACGACTTGTGTATTCCTAAAAAACGATCGGTTGGTAAAGCCTTCTCCAGATTAGTTAAGTCTATCATCCGTTGAAATTGCTCTAACCTAACAACCCTTTGTTCAATTTTTGCTGCACTTACCGATAGGTTAGTTTTAAATTTTTGAAGGAGGTTAATAAGCAAGTGATTGACTTTAAATAAACTTTATCTTTTTGTCACCCTTTTGGCGTGTTTGTGTGCTTTACACACGCATGATACAAAAAAAGATAAATAGCACGAATGAATCCGATATCGACTTCTCTCTCTTATGGATGGAGGTATACGGATTGAATGACCCGGCGGCCTCGGAAAAAGTAATGAAATGGGTCAACTTAAGTAAAGACAATTATGATCTCTTCAATAGAATCAAAGAGGAAGAGATAGCTCCACTAACAATCGTAAATGATGAAGAAAAGCTTGCTGCATGGGCCGCATTAAAGGAAAAGTTGGTAACAGAAGCAAAACTACAAAAAGCTAATGCGATTGTAGAAAAAGCTAATCGAATCGGATTACGAATAAATCAAGTACCAAAACAAATACTTGCAATCGCTTCCATCCTTTTATTTGTGGTTGTTTCCTTTATCATATATTCTTCTTGGATGAATTCGTTGAAGGAAAAGCCAATAACAGAAAGCAATACAGAGAAAGTAATTGAGTCGAACATAGTCTTGATCACATCCGATGGACGATCCATCATCGTCTCAAAAAATGATAGCATCAAAATTTTAGACAGTGGGGTAAAAGCAAATATTAATGGATCTAAAATGGAGTATGCTGCAGATAATGCAGGCTCAGGAGAAACGAAAAGGAATAAATTAGTTATTCCACGTGGCGCCACTTTTGAAATCACACTATCCGATGGCACCCAAGTTTGGTTAAATGCTGAAAGCTCGCTGGAATATCCCATAGCATTCAATGGCAAAAAGCGTAATGTTATACTTAACGGCGAAGCCTATTTTAAAGTCGTAAAAAATGAAAAGGTACCATTTGAAGTTTCAACAGGAGATCAAGTGATTTCAGTGTTAGGAACATCCTTCAATGTTAGTGCCTATCAAAGTGATCCAACAATCACTACCACACTTGTCGAGGGTAAGGTAGCCCTTCAGTTAAAAAGTGGTGCTTCCAAGATGTTAACCCCAAATATGCAAGGAATATTCAATGTTCATTCCAATAACATTACAACACAAGAAGTAGACCCAACAATCTATACCAGTTGGAAGGAAGGTCTTTTTGTTTTTGAAGATCAATCCTTAGAGGCCATTATGCTAAAGTTGGCTCGGGCTTACAATATTGATGAAGTCCTTTTCGAAGACGAAAATCTTCGTTCACATCATTATACCGTTCAAGTTACGAGGTACGAAAAATTAGAGCAAGTCTTAGATCTTATTCAAACAACAAACGATTTAAGGTATTCGCTAAATGGAAATAAGCTTACAATTCGAAAAAGATAAGTAAGATGCTAACTAGTTTTTAAATTAAAATATTGACGATATGACATAACATTTACCCAGTAAAAAAAATAAGGAGTATGATGTTGCAGCACCATACTCCTAAATGCGACAAATTCATGTTCAACCTAAAATTTAAACATATGATTTATCTATCTACAAAAGTACCTATTTTTTTGGTAAGAAAATGTTTTCTAATAATGAAGCTTACCGCCATTCTCATAACATTTCTAACAATTCAATCTTCTGCCTTTGTTTACTCGCAGGAAACTAAACTGAACTTATCTATTGACAATCAAAAAATTACTCAGATTTTAAAGAAAATAAAGTCAAAAACGGAGTTTAAATTTATATACAAATCTGATCTCTTTTCAGAAATGCCTGTGATGTCAATACATGTTGAACAGGCAACAATTTATGAAATACTTGATCATCTAATCGGAGCATATGAAGTAAGTTATGAGATCAAAGATCGCACCGTCGTATTTAGGAGAAAAGTAGAAATCAAAAGTAGTTTAGAACCAAAAGTCTCGACAAAGCCAGAAGCCCTTATTTCAGGAAAAGTAACGGACGAAACTGGCACAGGTCTTCCGAATGCGAATATACTTATAAAGGGTACAAAAAGAGGAACAGTAACTGATTTAGGTGGACAGTATCAGATTGAGGCGAATCCAACTGATGTGTTAGTCTTTTCCTATGTTGGGTATGATGCGCAAGAAGTAGTTGTTGGTAATCAAAAGGTAATTAATGTTTCATTGAAAGGCACTACTGAATTGCAAGAAGTAGTTGTAACCGGTTTTGGAGATGTGAGTAAAAGAACGTTTACCGGTGCTAGTCAAAATCTGGCGCTTGATGAAGTTCAGATAAAAGGCATTGGCGACGTTTCCCAAATGTTACAAGGAAGGTCAGCGGGTGTTTCGATTCAAAATGTATCCGGAACTTTCGGTGCCGGCCCTAAAATAACGATACGTGGATCTTCTTCAATAACAGGAGATGGGCGTCCATTATGGGTAATTGATGGCGTGGTACAAGAAGACCTGGTTAACTTATCTGTTAACGACTTGGTTTCTGGAAACGTGAATACACTGATCGGTTCATCTGTTGCGGGTCTGAACCCGAATGATATTGAAAGTTTTGAAATTCTGAAAGATGCATCTGCAACTGCCCTCTATGGTTCTAGATCGTTGAATGGCGTAATCGTTATAAAAACGAAGCGCGGAAAAACGAATGTGCCGATCTCAATCAACTATGCTGGTGAATTTACTACGCGAACAATACCAAACTATTCGCAAACCGACATATTAAATTCAAAAGAAACATTTAGTGTCTTAAAAGAATTGGAGAACAAAGGGTTGCTGGATGTAACCACACTCGATCAAAGTAGATTTAGTGGGGTGTATGGCATTCTTGCAAATAGAATCAATACGTTCGATCCTGCAACAGGTCAGTTTTTAGTTAGAAATACACCTGAAGATAGAAACAGATTCCTTCGGACCTATGAAAGCGCTAACACAAATTGGTTTAATACACTTTTTAGACAAACCATCACTCAAAACCACACGATAAGTTTTTCCGGAGGCGGGCAAAATAATCAGTTTTACTCATCGATCGGTTTGTACTCTGACCCTGGCTGGACGCTAAGCGATAAGGTAGATCGTATTTCTTTAAACCTTAGAAATACGTTTGAATTGAAAAGAAAGGCACAACTTACTTTCTCCCTTCTAGGATCGTATCGAAAGCAATTGGCACCAGGATCATTCAATCGCCAAGAAGACAACGTAAGCGGAACTGTGACAAGAGATTTTGACATCAATCCATATAGCTACTCACTCAACACAAGCAGAACGCTGCGACCCAAAAATGAATTAGGTGAGTTGGAGTATTATACTTATAACTGGGCTCCATTTAATATACTCAACGAAATAAGGAATAACTACATAGACCTAACGGTTCAGGACATTAAAGTTCAAACAGATTTTCAAATTCCACTGTTCAAAGAAAAAGTTGTTTATGCCTTCGTTGGCTCTATTCGTTATGCCAATAGCGCTAGTGAACATAACATCACAGAGGATAGTAATGTGGCTGGAGCCTATCGTGCCAACGGAAATACGATTGTACGCGATGCCAACAATTTTTTGTGGCGAGATCAGACGAATCCACTTAGTTTGCCACAAGTTGTGTTACCCGAGGGTGGTATCTTAATTAGAAACACCAACTTATTGCAGAATTTTTACATTAGAAATACACTAACGTATAATCATCGATTTAATGAAAAGCATGAGTTAAATGCCTTTCTTGGTCAGGAGATACGGTTTGTTGATCGAGATGAAACTAGCTTTACGGGCTATGGTTTAGTGTATTCAGGTGGTAGAGTAGTTAATACCAATCCAAACATCATAACCAAGCTAACCCAAGAAAGTCAAAACTACTTTAGTGTAAATACAACACGCGAAAGATCGGTCAGCATTTTCTCACGATTCACTTATGGGTTTAACGGAAAGTATTTTATTTCATTTACCGGCAATTTAAATGCATCAAACCAACAGGGCTTGAAAGATGGCAACGTACGGTGGACGCCAACTTATACGTTTAGTGGTAAATGGAACGCAAAGGAAGAAAGTTTATTCCGCGATATAAATGCGATCAGTTCATTGACAGTCAGAGGGTCGTATGGGCTTACTGCCAACTCTGGCATAGCTACGAATACATATCCCATTTTTCGGAACTTTGTAACGGATCGGAGTTCTACGACGAATCGTGAATCAGCAATTCGGATTACTGATTTACAGAACGACAATTTAACGTGGGAGAAACAATTTGAAACAAATATCGGATTTGACTTAGGCTTATTTAAAAATAATGTTAATCTAATTGTAGACGCTTACAACAGAAACGGATTTGATCTATTCGATTTTGTTAGAACATCAGGCATTGGCGGTCAAGGAATTAAGTTGATAAATAATGCCGATATGCGAACGCGAGGAATTGAGGTTTCTCTTCGCACAAATAATTTTTCAAAAGGCGATTTTCAATGGACGTCAACTATCAACTTCTCGGCATTTAATCAAGAGGTCACAAAAATAGCTGCGAGGCCAAATGTGTTAGATGCTGTTGATGACACTGGAGCCAGCTTGATTGGGTTTCCGCGAAATTCGCTTTTCTCAATTCGATTGACAGGCTTAAATGATAAAGGATTACCACTTTATGATATTCCCAATTCAGACAAAACTTTTGGTGTAAACTTCCAAGACACTGGCGTTAATCTATTACCAACTGATGGCAGCCCGGGTGGATTGTTATCCTATCTTCGCTACGAAGGCCCCACTGATCCTAATCGGATATTTAGTCTTCAAAATACATTTACCTATAAGAACTGGTCGTTTGGGTTTTTCATCATAGCTTCAGGAGGTAACTTTATTCGCCTGCCAGCAATTTTTAATAATGCCGCAACATTTACAGACTTAGGCGTTTATTCGAAGGAGTATTTGAATCGTTGGCTTTTACCTGGCGATGAAAAAATTACTCGCTTTCCCGTCATCCCTGATTCTCGACTCTTAAATGAAAATCGAGCTATAAATAGGGCTTATACTGCGTATAATTTCTCCACCGACAGAGTGGCTGATGGTACATTTGTTCGATTACGATCAATCAATATTTCGTATCGTTTGCCCAAGTTAATTCTAGATCGATTAAACCTAAAGAACTTCACGTTATCTGGTCAGGTAACCAACCCATGGTTAATCTATTCCGACAAAAAGTTGAATGGTGTTGATCCTGAATTTTACAATTCTGGAGGTGTGGCTCAGCCAATTACAAGACAATACACGATCTCGTTAAATATTGGATTTTAACACGCTAAATCAGTAAAAAATGAAAAAAAGTATTTATACACTTATTTCAGCAGTTGTATTCATCGGTTGCAACAGCTATTTAGACGAACTACCGGATAACCGCGCGGTGATTGATAGCAAAAAAGAAATTGCCAGCCTACTCGTAAGCGCATATCCAAACGCTCAACATGCCGGCTTTACAGAACCTATGTCGGATAATGCAGATGACAAAGGTAACAGTGCTGTTTTCTTGGAGATAAGTTCCAAAGCTTATCAATGGGAAGATTTTACCACCGAAACAATCACAGAATCGACTACTAATTTTTGGGACGAATCGTATCAAGCGATTGCGCATGCAAACCAAGCACTAAACTCAATTGAAAAACTAGGAAACAAGAAAGAACTTTCAGCCTTACGGGGTGAAGCTTTGGTTGTTCGCGCCTACAATCATTTTATGTTAGCCTCTATCTTTTGTCTTCGATACGATCCGGCAACAGCTAATACTGCTTTGGGCATTCCTTATGTTCGAGAAGTAGAAACAGCGGCCATTAAGTATTATAAAAGAGAGACACTTCAAGAAACGTATAAACTCATCGAAAAAGATTTAACCGAAGGTCTAGCACTGATTCGGGATGAGTACGATCAACCTAAGTTCCATTTTGGTACGAAGGCTAGCAATGCATTTGCAGCTCGGTTCTATTTACATAAAGCAGAATGGACCAAAGTAATTGAACACGCGAATAAAGTAATCGGGGTTGGCGATCCTTCATTGGAAATAAGAGATTTGGTTTCAAGCAGTGTCCGGACCCTTTCATACAATCAAACTACCGAGTTGTATTCAGCCTCTCGAGAGAAGGCCAATCTATTAATTGGTTGGGTAAACTCAACTCTTGCGAGAAACTACGCAAGTAATCGGTATGGCTTGTCGAGCAATAAAGCGGAACAATTGCTCGGCAATAGAGGAAATCCATTCCGAAAAAATTGGGGATATAGACTTTTTGGAACAGATCTGTTCTTTAACATACCTAAATACACCGAATACTTTAGGCTCACAAACGCCAGCGCCGGAATTGGATTTCCTTTCGCTTCCATCATCCATTTTACAACTGACGAAGTGTTGCTAAATCGAGCTGAGGCAAATGCGATGCTTGGAAAATTTACTGAAGCATCTGCCGATTTGAAAGCATTCCTTTCACAGAAAACGCTTGGGTTTGACCCGGCCACAGACAATATCGATTTGGCCGTACTGAAAGCTACTTTTTCAAAAGTCTCCAATGAGTATACTGCCTTTTACCCAATCACAGATGATCAATTGGCTTTTGTAAAAGGTATTGCTGAGTTCAGACGTAGAGAATTTCTACATGAAGGTCATCGTTGGTTCGACATAAAAAGATTCAACTTAGAAGTAGTACACACTATTTACAATCAAACTACACCTATTGTTTTAAAGAAAGATGACCTGAGGAGAGCCGTTCAATTACCTGAAGCTGTCTTCGCCTTTGGAGTAGTAGCCAATAAAAGATAATCGAATTGTAATTTTTAAACTATCGTAAATCATCAAAACTCTAAGCTTATGAATACTAAAATATTATATTGGATTTTAGGAATATCCGGGATGTTTCTTGCTGGATGTAATTCTGAAAATGATGTTGTTTCAGCGGGTAGTAACCTCAGTACCAATCCTCAAACACGAAATAGTGTAGACAATTGGATAAAAGACAACTACACCGATCCTTATAACATTGATGTGGTATACCGTTGGACTGAATCGTTAACGGATCAAGGCCGATATTTATACCCAGCACATATTGACAGTGTAATACCAGCGCTAAATGTTATTAAAAAACTTTGGATTGATCCATACAGCCAAGTGGGTGGTGCAGATTTTGTAAAAAAACTAGCTCCTCGTCAAATCGTACTTGTCGGTGGCCTTAACCGAAATCAATCCGGAACGATAACATTAGGATTGGCAGAAGCGGGTAAACGTATTATTCTTTTCAATGTAAATCTACTTGAAAAAAAGAATCGGAATCAGCTAACTGAGTTTATCAAAACAATTCAACATGAGTATGTACACATTTTAAATCAAACGAAACCTTTTGATATACCTACGTGGGGACGAATATCACCCGAAGGATATACTGCACAATGGTTTAATGAAACCGATATTGGTTCCAGAGAAGTTGGTTTTATTACAGCGTACGCACGGGCAAATGAAGGCGAAGACTTCGCAGAAATGGCCTCTGAAATGCTGGGCAAAAGCTTTGCAGAATGGAACACGCTTGTGAATTCAGTTACTTCTTTCTCCAGTAAAACGAGAATAAGAGCTAAAGAAAAAATCGTTTCAGATTATTACCTGGATAATTTCAAGGTTAACATCTATACGCTACAAGATTCGGTTTATAAGGCAACCGTTCGGCTCACAAAATAATACTTAAATGACCTTTCTATCCACTTAACAAACGATATTATGTATAATTATAAAGCTAGCAGATTATATTTAATAGGAATTACAGTATATGTATTCCTGATTTTAGGTTCATGTTCCGATGAAAATAAACCTCTATTTGAGAAATCATCCGAGCAACGCCTATCCGAAGCTGCCCTTAGTTTAAGCAAATCATTGCTTGCTGAAAAAAATGGCTGGATACTTCAATATAAGACCACCCGTGAGCAAACAGGCTATTTTACTTTTGCTTTTAAATTTATCGATGAAACCCAGGTAGATGTTGCCTCTGACTTTTCGAGCGCTGACTTTGGATTCAATAGATCAGAGTACAGAATCATTCAAGGCTCAACTCTGAAGCTCTCATTTAGTACATTCAGTGCTTTGCATAAGTTATCCGATTCTGGATTTTCACCTATTCCAGGAGAAAGTGGAGCAGGTTTAAAGGGAGATTTTGAATTTCTCTACTACGGAACCGATAAGGACGGTAATCTCATCTTTAAAACAAATAGAGAGCAACTAACTATTGTTTTCAAAAAGGCAGCATCAAGCAACGGGTTGGCTGAAGTTAAAGACTCGTACAGCAACGCGTACCAACCATTTCTAGCGAACAATCCGACACCTTTTAAAAGCTTTAGCTATTCGAATGGTGGAAATGAAATAGTTTCTAATTTTGAGATAAACAGTAACACCCGAGTTATCACCCTTAATCGCGTTATAAAAAATGATGGGGCTGATACTTTTGAAGGCGAATACACTGTCGGATATGCCATCGTTGCGAATAAAGGCTTGTTTCTAGATTCGATCAGGACGATAGGTAATAAAGTTGAGAAATCAGTACTTTTTAAATTTAATGAGTCAAATAAGAGATATGAATCAACTTTATCAGATGGCTCATTTGTTTCCTTCGGATCGAGCAATAAACCATTAATTAATAATAAAGACCATCTCATTTTTTTAGACGTTGCGCAAACCTCTCGTTTATTTTATTTTCCGAATGATGTGGATATGCCGTATGAGTTAACGAGCGATTCATTTAGAAACTTATACAAAAAAGCCTCAGACATAGGTATTACGGTGATAAGCATTTGGAATCAATTACAATTTGGCCCAAACAAAATTGACTATTTGGGTCTGAATGGTAATGCGAGTGTTGCCAATGGAACTGTGCGTAATTTGGTTAAGTTTGTTGATAAAGGAGATGTATTGGTACTTGACCCCGATGGTTGGCGTGATCCCAATAGCGCGGTAAAGCCCGCTAATCTCGCTGCTTATAATGAGTTCATAAGTTTCTTCACCGATCCACAAGGTTTATACTTTGAAAATTTGGGACGGCAAACGAGATATAGCAATAACATATTTAGATTGACCAGTGTTAAGAATCCATCACTATTTGTTGCGTTTTATCAAGAATAGAATAGACATTCCCATGCTCCTATAACTTTGAACCCTTTAATGGTTTTGCCAGAATTATCAGGTAAATCCATTAAAGGGTTCATCTGCATAATTTGTACAGTTAGATCTCGAATAACATTCTACCTTAACTACGTATTTTTTCGCTTACCTAAATTGGTTTTTAATTTAGACTTTGCCCGCTTAAGGTTAGTTTTTACTGTGTTTTTCGAAACATTTAATATAGCAGAAATCTCATGAATACTTTTTCCTTCAAAATACCGCAAATTAATTGTTCGACGAACTACGGGTGGAAGAAGATTGATCGCACTTGTCACTTCAACTTCATCACGTGAGTGTTCGTGATTTTCATCTCGGGCTACCAACATGGCCAATGAATACCGAAAGTTATTGGTATCTTTTACGTGTTGGTTTCTAATTTCATTTAAGCATCTGTTTTTCACAGCCGTAAATAAATAAGCTTGGATAGAATTATCTATCGAAAAAATAGTATCTCTCTTTTCCCAAAGTTCGATAAAAACGCCTTGAACAATGTCTTCCGCAATAGGCCTATTTAACACATACCGGTTAGCAAAACGAATAAGTCCTGAAAAATGCTTATCAAAAATGCCCTTGAATTGAAGTTCATTCTCAATGAAAATTGATCCCTTGTTTTTGCCCCTTAATCTCACGTATACGTATTTTACCGAACATTTACTTATTTAAAGAACTGTCATCGAATCCATACTTGCATATATCTTGAAATACACGATCATACAATAATGCAAGGATTCTTAATGAATAATTTACACAACCGCATAGTTAGTAGGATGAGCGTCTGCAACTAGAATTCTAAAATGGATCATTACATTGCGGCATTAACTCATTTAAAACCTCTAAGCGTAAAATCAAAAATTCGACTAGAAATTGATCGTTTCTACGGGGCGATTATCTGAGTTTTATACAAAATGGTTTCATCACAGGTTATAAAACGATTGCAGGCGGAGAGATTGAGTTATAAATCCGCTGACTAACCGCTGGTGCTATGTTCAAGAAGCACTCCTAAAACATTATGGTCAGGCCGTTACTATACGTTGAGTATGCCAATGATCTTGATCTGGTAAAGCGCATTTTTTTTGGACTTTTTTCGCAGGCTGTGAATTAAAAAAACTGTTTTTACCCAGTTCAAAAAAAGTAGCCTTGTATCACAAGTATGAGTACAACAATTTAACCCAAAATTATCATTAGGATTGAAAATTTTGCCCTCCGGGCCGATGAATCCTGAGAATTGAGTCAGGATTATCGGGGTTAACCTCCTACGAGTCTTACACGACTGTAGGAGTCGTAAGACCTGACATTGAAAATGAACGAAGATCTTACTGTAAAGAAACAATGTGAACTAGTTCATTTTCAATCGTCAGCACGCAGTGCAAAAAAGTCTAATGACTTTTTTGGGTTTAACTAGTCGATTTTCAATATTTCGTTAACCCTTTGCTTAAACGTCTGCCCGATCGGCAGTTTTGTATCATCAATTATTAAAATATTGCCTTCTACAGAATGGATAAAATGAATGGCTACGAGGTACGACTTGTGTATTCTTAAAAAACGATCGATTGGTAGAGCCTTCTCCAGATTACTGAGTGTTTCTTGGGCTAAAATTGTTTTATCCGTAGAGTGTATTTTTACATAATTACCAAACGCTTCCAAATATTTTATCTCATCAAAATCAACTTTGAAAATTTTTCTATCTGATTTTACGAAAAGAAAGTTGCGTGCTTTTGTTTCAGGTATTGAAACGGGCACAGGACTGCTCATTTGCTCAGTGGGAATTACTTTATCAATCGCTTTTAAAAATCGATCAAACGCAATCGGTTTTACCAAATAATCGACCACACCAAACTCATAACTTTCTAACGCGTGTTCCGCATAAGCAGTTGTTAAAATTACCTTCGGTGGATTCTTTATAATTTTCAAAAGCTCGAGTCCGGAAAGTTCTGGCATTTTAATATCTAGAAAGAGTAAGTCTATGGGCTGTTTTCGCAATGCGTTGCTTGCCTCAATGGCATTAGAACAAACACCGGCCAACTCTAAAGAATCGACTTGATCAACAAATTTTTGAAGTACCTTTTGCGCCAAGGGTTCATCGTCTACTATCAGTGTTCTGACTTTGCTCATGCCACACTCAATTGAAGATTAACACTAAATTTAGTTCCATCGTTTTCAATAACGAGTTGATGCGTATTCGGATAAAGCAGATGAAGTCGTCGCCTTACATTCTCCAGACCTGTTCCAGAAACGTCCTTGGGCTGTTTACTTGAAATACTATTTTCAATAAAGAAGAAAAGTTCATTCTGCTCAATTCTAAGCTGACTGTGCAAGTAGGCGTTTCCTGCCGTAGCATTGATGCCGTGTTTAAACGCATTTTCAATAAATGGAATAAGCAAAAGTGAGGCGACTGTTTTTTGTTGTGGGTCTCCCAATACTTCAAAATCAATGGTTGCCCGGTTGTTTAGTCGTAGTTTTTCTAACGTCAAATAGTTGTGAATAAAGTTTATTTCCGACTGCAAAGATGATCTTTCGTGCTTACTGGTTTCCAGCATATACCTCATCAATTCCGATAACTTCACAACAATGGCAGGTGCTTGCTCGGATTTCTCAAGCGTCAGCGAATACAAATTGTTTAAGGTGTTGAATAGAAAATGAGGATTGATCTGGGCGCGTAGCAATTGAAGTTCGGCTTGAAGTTGTATTGCTGACAATTCTTTCTCGGCTAATTGCCGTTTAATACCCAGTCGATACATTTTTAATGCACCCGTGATGATGATGAAGGCACTTAAATTAACTATGTTTTGAAAAACAGTGGTTTTGTCTTCAAACAGATAACGCGTCAAATAGGTAAATGGAATTGCGGTTGCGACTAAAACGGCAGCTAAAGCCAGCAAATACAAAAAGTATTTTTGCCGCGCCAATAATCTTTCCATTAACAAATAAATGTTCAAGTAAGAAGCAATCGCACTAAAAAGTATTATAGTGAATACAAAACCCGCAAAGCCTTTTGGCACTTCGCTGGAAGGGATCATAAACAAAAACAGCAAGAAAAAGCCTCCCCAAAAATAAAGGTGTAAAAAAAGCCGCTTCGTAAGAATTGTTCCTAATTTGTTAATCCGATTCATCATCTCCTATCAAAAGTAAAGCAAATTGATAAACTAGCTATGGCCACAATGATAAACAATTGAATTGAGCTGATAAACCCATTCATATTCTGGATGAACATGTTTGCTTTTCAATATCTCTGGTTGATCATTGATTGAATGGCGTATGTCATTCTTCCTTTTCTATTTTAAACGCAACAATTACTCTTGCGTTGAAACAAACAAAATCAAACAAAAAAATACAACTATGAAAGCAATTCCATTCACACTCTTTTTTTCATTTGGGCTATTGATAGGCTATGCTCAAACAAATACACTAACTAAGCCTACTCCCTCTGATAAATCCTTAAAAGCAAATTACAGCTTGTTCTGGGGTTTACTTAAATCGAAAGATTACAAAGCAATAAAAATCCAGCCGATAAAAATCTATAACATCTCATTAGATTCACTGGATAAAGACCACGAGAAAAAACAAACACTTTGGGGTGCTATTCAATGGACTGAAAAGAAAAAGAAACAAAATTCGAAGAGTAATTGAACCCCACCTGAATGAAAAAAATACTTCCATTTCTATTGCTTTTGCCTTGTTTAAGTTTCGCGCAACAACTCATTACACCGGCAACGGCAAAATTTGATTTTCAGTATCTGAAAGCAGAATCCTCGAAACAAACTTGGTACATGTGGAGAGATACCTCACGCTTGGCGATCGGAGAAGTTGAAACCATTATCGATCCTGCCTACCAAAAAGATAAACTGCTCATCATCACAAAAGTAAAAATGAACCGCGCGAGTGCGCCTTGGACAGACTCCACGGTAGCCGATCGTAAAACACTCAATCCGATTTATCATTCGTCGTATAATGCGCAACGGAGCATGCGACTCGTGTACAATGGGAAAAAAGTGAGTGTATGGCATAAAGACAACGTGGCCGGAAAAACGAATGCACTAACCGATACACTTAACGGAAGTTATTTTGATTCTAATCTATACGCGCACATGGTTCGTTGGCTTCCGCTTAAAGATGGATTTAGAGGAACCATCCAAAATTATAATTATGCAAATGAGCAAAGTCATGGTCTTACTACCGTTCAGATATTAAATGTTAAAGAAGTGAAAGGATTAAATCCATACTATGAGGTAACAATGCTGGATGATGATAGTAAAAGTAACATCGTTTTTTTTATTCATAAATCAGACCGCAAGTTGTTGAAATCAAGAATGGAGTTTGGAGGCAGGAAAATGGAAATGGAATAGCCGGGAAATAGATTAGAAAAGTATTAACTCCAATTAGTGTGCAATAATTCTATCACATTACTATTTATCAAACAGGAAATCATTGATAGGAATCGCTCTTATCTAGAAAAGAAAAATCAATTGCCTTGTACCGCGTTTTTGCTGTCTACCTTTTTTACATGATCAATAATATTGTGATCCATTCCCCAATTTAAAAGGCTGTTCAAAATCGGCATCAACGAACTCGCTAAATCGGTTAGTGTGTACTCAACCCTTGGTGGAACCTCCGGGTAAACTTTTCTACTTACCAATCCATCGTTTTCCAACTCCTTTAATTGTTGCGTCAGCATTTTTTTGGATGTGTGCGGAATGGCTTTTTGCAAATCGCCAAATCGCAAGGTGCCATCCTTCAATTGCCAGATGATCATCAGCTTCCATCGGCCGCTAATCAAAAGTAATGAACTAGTCAAAGGGCAATTGTTGGTAATTCGCTCTTTGTTTACCGAAAAAGTAGAAGTCAATTTATTCATATCCAGCTTGGTAACTTTTTAGTAACCTATCTACAATTTAGTGCCTTCTTGTGAAGCGCCTACGCAGCAAATAGTTTTGGTCTCCAAATGACAGAACAACTCAAAGTGTAAGCAAAAAGTTGCACTGTAAAAACTTCATTAACCATTTAAAAAACTAACTATGACAACAGAACAACAAATAACACAATCATTGGATGAATTGATTTCACTGGTGTCGCAAGGCAAACCCATGGAGGCTTTTGACAAATTCTATCATGACGACATCGAAAAAACGGATTTAGATGGTGTAACGCACCGCGGTAAGACACTCAACACAAAAATCGGAAATGAGCTCTTATCAAATGTAAAAGCAATCCGCGATTTTACAGCCGTTGACAAAATCATTAAAGGCAATCGCAGTTTTCTTGTGTGGTCACTGGATTTTGATCACGCTCTAAATGGAAGCATTCAAGTGGTGCAAGTGGCTATTCAGGATTGGAAAGACGGCAAGATTATAAGAGAAAGGTTCATCGCCTGAAAGGGATCGACTTACTTTCTGAAATCCCGCCCGTTTTGGTTGGCTCGTTCGTCTGAATGACAAACAAACCAAAACAATATGAAAAAACTATTTTTAGCAGCGGGGCTGATGGTAGCCATTGTCCTTGCATTCAGTTTCACCAAAACCAGCGACAACAAAGCGGCGTTGGAAAAATTATCAGGCACCTACGCCGATCCCGCTCCTTACAACTACGGCAAAGCATGGGGCAAACGCGTATTTACTTTTGACAAAGGCAAATGGACGCTGCTCTTCACCTTGGGACTCGATCCGGAATTGAAGATGCAAGTGTTTACTTTCCGAACCGCAGGCACGTACAAAGTGTTGGATAAATCCAAAGCTGTGGATAACACATACAATGCTGTATTCTACGAAGACAAAAAATGGGTAACGCTTAAAACAGATGATGCTAATTTGATTCAGGCATTTGGCTTCGCTGCCTGCAACCTGACGAAAGATGTAGAAAAAGATATTTCGATTACAGGCTGCTCTGCATGGCAATCCGTTGGCGACTGCCCGGGCGATTACGATTTGCTTTCGTTGGATAAAGACGGCAAACTGTACTTTGGCGAGCGCCCCGCTGATAACAACATGTGCTCACCCGAAAAGCGACCCACGAAACTGACCCCTGCGGTGGTGAAAAAATAAACTAAAAAATTTAAAAGAAACCACACTCTGTCAAAGTGTGGTTTTTTATTTTAAAAAACAGCCCGTTTGGTTCGGTCTATACGTCTAATCATTAAAAACGCAATTTGGTCAAGTATCGTCTCCCGTTTCGGGGACGATACGATTACATAATCTGTGGTGAAAAAGTAAAGGTCAGTTTCGTTTTCGAAACATCGTCCCTGAGGCAGGAGACGATGCGTGACGGTGTTGGTCAAGTATCGTCTCCCGTTTCGGGGACGATACGATTACAAAAATCAGTTTCGTTTTCGAAACATCGTCCCTGAGGCAGGAGACGATGTGTGACGGTGTTGGTCAAGTATCGTCTCCCGTTTCGGGGACGATACGATTACATAATCTGTGCTTGGTGAAAAAGTAAAAGTCAGTTTCGTTTTCTAAGGCATCGCTCTGAGGCAGGAGACGATGCGTGGCGGTGTTGGTCAAGTATCGTTTCCCGTTTCGGGGACGATACGATTACATAATCTGCGGTGGTGAAAAAGTAAAGGTCAGTTTCGTTTTCGAAACATCGTCCCTGAGGCAGGAGACGATGTGTGACGGTGTTGGTCAAGTATCGTCTCCCGTTTCGGGGACGATACGATTACATAATCT